>Ga0207433_10000734_pt1 | contig 74240 bp, 69 predicted proteins | sample YelNatPaOPGAMG01_FD_187559 | JGI IMG/M metagenome (GOLD analysis project Ga0207433, IMG submission 187559) | Hot spring thermophilic microbial communities from Obsidian Pool, Yellowstone National Park, USA - OP-RAMG-01 (SPAdes) (version 3) | ecosystem: Environmental > Aquatic > Thermal springs...
AACTCCCACTTAACGTATTCCCCTGAATTAAAGCATTATTACTATTAGTGTAAACGTTAATCCCAGAAAAACTACCACTAGCTACATAAATAGTGTTATTTATTACCCTGGCATTTGCATCGGATATTAATATCCCATTACTATTGTTCCCCCCTCCCTTAACAATGTTGTTCCCCGATACTACTGCATTTTCACCAACTATCGCCACAGTACTAAAATCACTAGAATTCTTGAGAACTAACCCCTCTATCGTAGTGTTGCTCTCCAGGATAACAGTATTATTCGCTGTCACCCCTGAGTCCACCGTCGCCAACCCAGTGGTCTCAGCAATAAAATATCTCCCGCTGGGTATGGAGATGGGGAAAGCTTCACCTTCAGCCGCATTGTATGTCCCGGGTAACACATGAACAACTGTACCGCTTGCTGCCTGGGTCGTCGCATAAGTTAGGGTCTTCCACGGCCCATGTCCACCTCCAATCGCTTCCGATGTCAATCCATCATTGCTGTTATTCCCATTTACTACATCTACATAAAAATCAGTCGCCCCCGTAATCGTAAATACTCCATTCGATTCATCCGTCACTACCTCTGTACCCTTTATCGCCTCTATCTTTACCTTAGCTTCGGTAGTAGGAACATTTGGCACCAGCCAAGGATAGGAAGTGCTTGTACCAGAAACTCCTGTAGCTATCGCTTGGTAGCCAACCGCTTCGCTGGTCGTGTAGTAAAGATTAAACGAATTAGCCTCTGAGGCCTCCCAGGTAATATCATGCCAGGTCCCCGCCTTCCATGTTTCCCCGCCGTTGGGGGTAAGCAAGGTTACAGAGAAAACAGGGGTATAATCATAACACCCCATGTCCGTTCCCTCGGGGGTTCCCGCATCTATACAGGGAGAAGTTGCTTGAAGATGAAAATCGTTACTTTCGGCGCTTACAAACTTAGGATCAAGATAAATGTCTCCTACCTTGGATTGAACTGTCCCTTCGTAGGTTGTATCATTGGCATAAAGACAATTGTATTCCGAAGTTACTGTACCGCTCGATCGAGATATTCCTATTGTCCCACTCGCTGAATATCCCCCCACTTCTGAAGCAATGATACTATTTCTAATTGTAGTATTTACACTGGCATACACCCCAACCTTGTTCTTCACTAAAGTGTTCTTGTTTATTAACCAATCCCCTCCAGAAGTATAAATACCACAACCAGAACTAGAATACTGCCACCCCCTCACTTCATTTGAGGTTACACTCCCATTCCCACCACCAAGATATATCCCATAATACCCTACCCCAGACCCCGGCCCTATCACCTTGTTACTCTCTATCGTCGCATTCACACTATTAATGTAAATGCCAGAACCATATGTGTATGTGTTATTAAAGGTGTTGCTCCTTATGATAGGATTGTCTGCCCCATAATCTAAATACAAAGGATAACTTGAAGAACAATTAATTGTATTTCCCTCTATTAACCCATTGTCCCCTGCAGAAGTAAAATACACCGTATAATTACCACCGGTAACCGTATTATTCAGTACCTTTGCATTTGCCCCACTCACCTTTATCCCATACCCGCTTGTTCCTTCCTTACTTACCTCACAACTCTTCACCACCGCACCGCTTCCTGTAACATTTACTGCAGTGTAGCTACTCGTGTTCCTGTTCTTTACCGTAAATCCTTCTAGGGTCGCGTTCGCCTCCAAACTCACCGTATCAACCGATGCCGTCCCAGAGTCGATGGTGGCAAGTTTAGTAGTCGCAGCAATAAAATATCTTCCGCTGGGGATGCGAATGGGAAAGACCTCTCCTAAGGTAGAATTGTAAGTCCCATTTCCTACATAGATAGTATCCCCAGAAGCAGCAGTAGTGGCCGCATAGGTTAGGGTCTTCCAGGCCGTATCCCAAGAAAGACCATCATTACTATTGCTACCCTCGGGAGTAACATAGTAGGTGGTGGCCAATGCCTTACTAGAGATAAGGAATAAAAGCAAAACAAAACAAAGTGTGGTTCGCTTAAACAAGGCCTTAATCATCCTATTTAAGCTTCAAAATGGCTTCGGGAATTTTATCAATTAGATCCGAAGCAATCATTCCGTATTCGCCTTTTTCTTTAGCTGCCAAGTCCCCCGCCAATCCATGAAGGTAAACACCAGTCACGGCCGCTTCAAAAGAAGAAAAACCCTGCCCCACCAACCCCGCAATCATACCAGTTAAAACATCCCCCACTCCTGCCGTAGCCATGCCGGGATTACCGGTCTGATTGATGTAAACTTTACCTGAACTTTCGGCTACCACTGTTTGGTAACCTTTTAGTACCACCACACCTCCAAAAAGTTTAGCCACGCTGGTTGCTACTTTTTCTCGCTCTTTTTGAATTTCTTCTGAGGTCCTTCCCAAAAGCCGCGCCATTTCTCCAGGATGAGGAGTAAGAATGAGGTTCAGTTTTAATTTTTCTAAAGTAGCTAGTTCATTGACAAAAGCCATCAGCCCATCAGCATCAAGAACAATCGGCGCATTAATTTTTTGCTCGCTTAAGAAAAAAAGAAAATCTCGGGCAATGGTCCTGCGCCAACCTAAACCCGGGCCGAGAGCAAAAGCATCAACTTTCTGAAAAGCATTAGTAAAGTCCTTTACACTGTCCCCTCCAGCCACAATGACTTCCGGGGTAGCTAAATTTACCGAATCGCGAGCCCTAGCAGGAACCCCCAGGTAAACCAACCCCGCTCCCACCCGCAATGCCCCCCGACTGCAAAGCACAGCCGCTCCCAACATTCCCTCAGAACCCGCTAAAATGAAAACCTTCCCAAAGTCCCCCTTGTGACTTTCTTTGAGCCGCTTGGGCAGAGGTTTGACCATCGCTTTAGGATCTTGATCTTTGGTCTTTAGTCTTTGGTCTTTAGTCTTCAACATAGACCATCGCTACCGCATAATCTCGACTGTGAGATAAGCTAACTTGAACCTTTCTTGAAATTTCCCCCTTAATAGCTAAAAGCGGCTTGCCCAAAGAATTATTTACTACTTCAATATCTTTCCAATGGATACCATGATGGTTTCGGCCGAACCCTCTGATGCCTGTGCCGATGGCCTTCGCGTAGGCCTCTTTAGCCGCAAAACGAACCGCTAGCTCCGGATATTTAACCGCCTGATGATTTTGACAATATTTAATCTCTTTTTCCGTAAAAACTCGATCAAGAAAAGCCCTTCCATACTTTTCTACCGCAGCTTTAATCCGCTCAATCTCAATGATGTCGATACCAATGCCTTTAATCATCAGGATATTAATAATCTTACTATTATCCCCACCAAAATCGCAATCAATGTGCTAGAAAGCGTACCAATTAAGTAATATTCAGCAAAGTCCCTTTTCTTTAAATCTTCAAAGCGAGCAATGGATTTGGCAGCTAAAACTAATCCCACTGCAGCATATTGATCAACCAGAACTAAGGTAAATATCAATATCCGCTCTAGATTACCAATAATCATTCCTACATTATATTCGCTTGGTTCTTCCTTAATGGGTGGGATCTTCTCAAGGAGCCTGCGAACAAAATGTGTCCCTCCCCAAATAATAACGTAACCCATAGTAATTAAAATTAATTTATCAGACAAAGATTCGGCCTTTAACAAACGTACAAAACTTTGCAAAGTCAAGGAATTAAAATAAGTCCAAGAAAGAGAAATAAAACCTAGATGAAGAACCTGATCGAGAATCAGCCATTCAAAGCTCCGACGGGGAGAGATAACTTCTAAATAGTTTTTAAGGAAATCAAATAAAAAGTGAGCAACCGTTAAAATTAGCAGCAAGACAAATAAGCCGCCAGAGATAATTTTAAGCGGAAGAAGTGAAAGTAGAATTGATGCACAAGCCAAAAATACTAAACTGTGCCAGACCAAGGCCAGGCTGCTCTCTTTCTTTCTCTGGGCTAACCCCTTCCCCTGAAAGACAAAATCTGTCAGCAAGTGAGAGAGAACTAATAAAAAAAAGACTTTCATATACACTCCCCAACTATACGGCTAAAATAAACCGCATACCTCCCCATAAACAAAAATGTCTATAATTTCGCAATATAGGTAAAGGTAACTATACAAGCTTTAACAGCGTATTTACCCCTTCTCTAACTTCTGAATACCAATTCCACTGGGCGGAAGTTAGAACTGCTGCAACCGACGGCTGCTTGACTTTCAATAAACGAGCCACTTTTTCCTGGTTGTTATACTTTAGATATAAAGCTGTAACCTCTCTCTGCCTAGCAGTCCATGAATTCTTAATGTTCTCAAGACAGTGTACTAAGGTATTAATGCTTAGATTCTCTTTCAGTTTATTAAGCTTAAAAATAATACCCAGTTTTGTTTTTTCTGCCTCTTCTATCGCTTCCCGAGCACGGTGAAACGCCGGGCCATCCATACCCACTGCCTCTTTCTTAATACTAGTGGTAATCTTCCCCCATCCTACCCCAAAGCGAAGTTTCACGGGATAAAACATCTCCTGAATTTTATCAATAATGTTATAGCTTTGACTTAGGTCCTTTAACACTCCCTGAAATTCATCCCCGATGGTAATCGTGAATTTTGAAACAACATTCGAAGCAAATTCTTTATTTATTTTTCTAAGTATTCCTGAGAATTTTCTTTGAAAAACTCTACGGTTTTTTATCTCTTTAGATTGAACAATATCGCCAATAATAACGCAATATTCTTTGGCCATGTTTAATATGCCGGCGTTACCCAATTAAGATATTTAGGATCATCTCCTTTTGCGGCTTTAAAGTAAAGTTCTTGCAGCTTTTTGGTTAAAGGACCCATGCTTCCACTGCCAATCTTTACCCCATCAACTTCAATGATTGGTGAAACCTGAGCTCCAGTACCGCAGAAGAAAAGTTCATCCGCCTCAAAAAGATCGCTTTTCTGTAAGAATTTTTCTGTGGTCTTTATTCCCAGCTCCTTTTCCGCCAGTTCCATAATAGCCAAGCGAGTGATCCCTGGTAAAATAATTTCCTCTAGAGGAGGAGTAATTAGCTGCCCATTCTTTACTAAAAATAAATTTTCTCCTGAGCCCTCTGCCACTGTTCCCTCGGGAGAAAGAAGAAGAGCTTCGTCATAACCCTTTTCTATGGCCTCGGCTTTGGCCAAAGAAGAATTTACATAAGCCCCGCAGATTTTTGCTCCTTGGGGTAAGGACTGAGCTCCAATCCTTCTCCAAGAAGAAATGCAAATCCTAATTCCTTTTGAAATATCAAGATAGGCCCCGAAAGGAGAAACATAAAGGCAAAAATCATCTTCAATCCCCGTTAGACCCAAGCCAATCTTCTCCTGAGATTTATAAGCAATGGGTCGGATATATATATCTTCCTGATAACCATTGCGTTTGGCTACTTCTATTGTAATCTGCTGCAATTCTTCAAGGGAATATTTAATTTTAATTTTTAAAGCCGCGGCCGAGCGAAACAAGCGTTCATAATGCTCCTTTAGCTTAAGAATAAACATTTGCTTTTTTGCCTCATTCCAGTACCCGCGAATCCCTTCAAAAACCCCCGTTCCATAGTTAAAGGCATGGGTCATAATGCCAATTTTGGCTTGTTCAAAAGGTATTATTTTCCCCTTAAAAAAAGCATATTTCATACCATCACCTCACATTTCTTCTGGAGCAGAAATCCCCAACAATTCTAACACATTGCGCAGGGTTATGCGAGTGGCATCAACTAAAAAAAGACGCGCAGAATCCCCCAACACCCGGCACTTTTCATAAAAAGAATGAAAAACAGCAGCAACTTCTTTCCCGTACTCAGTAAGACGATGGGGATGGCGAAGCTCTGCCGCAGTTTCAACCACATCCGGCCAGCTTAAAAGTTTCAACATCAACTCTCTCTCTGCCGGGTGAGTCAAGCCGAAAAGGTCTTCGGTCTTCGGTCTTTGGTCTTTGGTCTTTCTAAGGATAGAACAAATCCTAGCATGGGCATACTGCACATAAAACACGGGGTTCTCGTGTGACTTCTTTTTGGCTAGTTCCAAATCAAAGTCCAAATGTGAATTGACATCGGTGGCAGAAAAAAAGAAACGAGTGGCATCAACTCCAATTTCATCCATAACCTCTTGAAGGGTTATCATTTCTCCTGTGCGTTTGCTCATTCTAACGGGTTCTTTCCCGCGATAAAGAGTCACCAATTGGCCAATAATAATTTCTAATTTTTCTACTGGCTGACCGAGGACTTTCATAGCCGCTTTAAGACGGGGAACATAGCCATGATGATCCGTTCCCCAAATATCAATTAAATGATCATAACCGCGCAAAAACTTATCTAGATGATAAGCAATGTCCGCAGCAAAATAAGTGGGCTGGCCGTCCTCGCGAATCAAAACCCGGTTTTTATCGTCTCCCAGCTCCTGAGACTTAAACCAGATAGCCCCATCTTCTTCAAAGGTTTTCCCTAAATCATGAAGTTTCTCTACTGCCCACTTTACTTTTAACTTTTCATGCAACTCACTTTCATAAAACCAGCAATCAAATTTAACTCCAAGACTTTCAAGGGTTTTCTTTTGCTCCTCAATTATTAAATCTAGAATAAATTCCTTATTTTTAATTTTTAATTTTTGATTTTTGATTTTTTCTGCTAAAGCAGAAACATAGGCCCCACCATATCCTCCCTCCGGAACTTCTCTTCCCTCCTGCAGGGCTATTATGGATTCAACTAAAAGCTCTACCTGTTTCCCTACGTTATTCACATAATATTCTCTTTCCACCTTGTAACCAGTAGCTTCTAGCAGCCTTCCAATCACATCCCCAATCACCGCCCAACGACCATGCCCCACATGAAGCGGCCCAGTGGGGTTAGCTGAAACAAATTCTAGAAGCACTCTTTTCCCACTTCCTTTACTACTTTTTCCCCAAGCATGGTCTTGCTTTTTAATTTCTAGAAGAGAATTCTGAAGAAACTTTTCTGACAGGGTAAAGTTAACAAAACCCGGGGAAGCAATCTCTAGTTTTCTAAAAGTTTCTCCTCGGTCAATTTCTTCAATTTTTTGAACCAAAAGTTTAGCCAAGTTGAGAGGTTCTTGCGAAGTTTTCCGAGCACAAATAATGGCCGCATTAGTAGAATAATCGCCTAATTCCTTCCGAGGGGGAAAATCAATTTTAAAGGTTAATTCAGGCTCAATTTTAATTTCTTTTAACGCGCTTTCAACGAGAAGTTTAATTTTATAATGGAGCATAAACGAATTGGGGTGGGCGACCGGACTTGAACCGGCAACCCTCAGATCCACAGTCTGATGCTCTAACCAATTGAGCTACGCCCACCATCCTCTCTTCCTTTTACAACTCACCCTGAGACCCTCCAAGGCCCATGCTCCCTCTCTTAAAAAGAGAGGGATGAACTCACCCCCTCTTATCCCCCTCTCTTAAAAAGAAAGGGAGAGGAAAACCTGGCCTCGGCTCGTAAACGGTTTTTCTTAAACATTACTATTTACCCCAAACCACCACCCCTTCTCTTAGTTTTCACCCCTCCGCTTCTTCTTTTTTAGTAAATTCCTCCTTAATTTCCTTAAGTTTTTCTTTTCCTTTTTCTAGAGCTTCTTTAACTTTTTGCCGAGTTTCTTCTCCCTTTTGGGGAGCAAAAAGCAAGCCGGCGATAAAACCAATAATTCCTCCAATGGTCAAGTTTCTTAAAAACTTACTCATTCTTTTTCCCTCCTTTCAGAAGCGAATTAAGAAAGTCCCCCACCAAACCCAAAATCTTAAACAATGCCCGACGGCATTTCTTTAGAAAAACCTTCACATCCTCTTCCCCCACAAGATACTCTGCCAAATTAAGAACCGAAATTGCCTTTCTTATTTTCCTGGTCACCTGAAGAATATCCCACAAAATAATGACTAGCTGAATCACGGCAAAAATGGCAACTGTTACTAAAACAATAAGAAGCAGCTGCAAAAGTAACCCTAAATCAATACTAATTTGCAAAGTTACACCCCCTTTGCTCTAGGATAAGAACCCAAAAATTTCATAAAAGAGGCCTTGCGGCCGATGGCGAAAAGAGCATCCGCCACCACGGGATCTAACCGGTGCCCTTGCATATCCGCAAAGAAGTAATAATCTCCCAACGCCTTCTTGGAAGGACGCGATTCAATTTTGGTTAAGTTAATGTTGCGAATGGCAAACTCACCCAAAATGTCGTGTAGTCCTCCCGGCCGGTCCTTAGCAATAGAAAAAACAATAGAAGTTTTATCATCGCCCGTGCGGGGATGGTCTTTTTTAGCTAACACCACAAAGCGTGTTTGGTTTTCTTTAGCATTAATTTTAGAGGCCAAAACCTTTAAGCCATAAAGCTTTGCCGAGGCCTTAGTGCCTATGGCGGCAAATACACTTCCCTTAACTTTTCCATGGGCAATAACCTTTTCGCCTAAAGAAGTTGCCACTTGTCTAACCGCATCTGAGGTACTGTAAGCAAGATGCAGCTTTACTTTGGGAAGCTTCTTGCGCAAAAAATCTTTACATTGATCCAAGGCCTGGGGATGAGAAATAACATCGGTAACTTCTTTAAGTTTTATTCCCTTCTGAGCAATCAAATAATGATAAACGGGAATAATTATTTCATATTTGATAAGCAAATTAACATCTTTAACCAGCATGTCAGTAACCATTCCTACCGTTCCTTCAACAGAATTTTCGATGGGCACAATAGCTTCGCTTAAGCGCCTTCGATCGGCCGCATATAAAAGATCGTGAATAGTAGTATAAGGATAAAGTTCAACTTTCCCAGGGATCCTCTTTACGTAAAGCTTACTTGCCTCTTCACAAAAAGTTCCTTCCGGTCCTAAATAACCAACTTTCACTTTCCTTCCCCTCCTTCCAAAGACAAAATTCTTTCTAAAAGGGTAATAATTAGTTCTTGTTGTTCCTGGTACATTTTGATCGCCTGCCAGCGGAAGTCCAAATAGCGGTGTACCAAACGATTACGTTGGATTGCTAACTTAGCTAAGTTCTCTTGCTCGGAAGAACTAAAACCTAAAAGCTTGGCTGTTTCTTTTAAAACTTCACTATAATTCTCAGCTGCCATCCCTCTTTCTGCCAAAACCGTGCCACAAACTTCAATTAAAGCAGTAAGAATGTTTTCCACGGTCCGATCCATAAGTTTTTGAAGCTTAGTATCTTCTTGATAATCTTTCCAGGTTTTTTGAGCATACTCCTTCTGAAATTCTTCTATCTCCCTGGAAATAAATTGAACTGACTCAGAAATTCTTCCTTTAGCGTAAGTGAATTCCGCCATGCCTTACCTCCGAGAGATTTTTCTGTGCTGCATAGCGCTGCCATTTTGTCCCAAAAATATTAAAATCCTCCATCTGACAAATGGCTTCTACAAAAAATCTAATATATTTTCCCCTCTCCCCGATATAGATAGGTTCCCCAAGAACCACTGCATTATAATACAACATTGGCTTCCTAAAATCTGAAAAGATTGGTATAATGCTCACTTCTTTTTTTATATCCCTCATCAAGGATAAAGAAAGTTCAGCAATAGCTTTAAATACTTCTTCCTCCTCTTCAACTTTAAAGTTTACGGCTAAGTCCACATCTGAGTCCGCCTTAGGAAAACCTCTGGCCCAAGAACCATAAAGAAAAACCAAATCAACTCCCACTTCTTGCGCTTTCTTTAAGAAAAATTCTTTAAGCTTATCAATCATCTCTTCTCTTTCTTTCTCCGACATTATTTATAACTATTTCCTTTCTAACTTTTTAACTTTTCTAAGGTGCCAAATTCATCGCTTCCCAAGTGATGCAGGGTCTTTACTTGTTTTAGGTTAACTATTCCCTCTTTGTTTACCGCCCCCTTGTCAACCAAAGCGTTCACCACTTCTCCCACGAATAAAACATGATCGCCAACTTTAACTTCATTCACCAACTTGCATTCCAAATGAGCAAAACACTCGGCCACCAAGGGTGCTTTTACCTTTGAAGCCAAAATAGGAGTCAAACCAAACTTTTCAAATTTATCAACCTGAGAACCATGTACCGAGCCACAATTTTCTACTTTTCTTCTCAAATCAGCTCCTGGGACATTTATGACAAACTCTTTACTTTGGTGAATCAGTTTTCTGGTAAAATGCTCCTGATAAACGGCCACCCCCGCTAAAACTGGCTCGGAAGCTAAAGGACTGCACCAAGCAATAGTCGCCACATTTTGCTTGTCTTTCCAAGCCGAAGTTACCAACACCACCGGTCCATAATTTATAAGCCGGTAGGCCTTAGCAATAGGGATCTTAACTTTGGTCTGGTGTTCTGACTTTTTCATGCCTTACCACCTCAAGCTTTGACTCTTTAAGCATTTCTGAAGCCAGTTCATCAGGATAAGGACCAGCATAAACCAGCTTCACAATGCCCGCATTGATCATCATCTTAACACAAATCACACAGGGGTGATAGGTACAATAAAGGGTTCCCCCTTCAATTTTTACTCCATGCCAAGCAGCTTGAATGATAGCATTTTGCTCTGCATGTAGCCCCCGACAAAGCTCATGGCGCTGGCCCGAAGGCACATTATATTTTTTTCGCAAGCAAGTTTCTTCCGTGCAGTGAACAAAACCCTTGGGCGCGCCATTGTAACCCGTGGATAAAATTCGATTTTCTTTAACAATAATCGCCCCCACCTTGCGCTTAACGCAGGTGGCACGCTCGGCCACATCCTGCGTAATTTTCATAAAATAATCGTCCCAAGAAGGTCGATTCATTTTTTTCTTCCTAAAACGACTTTGGCTGCTCGAACAATATCCTGCGCCGTCAACCCATATTTAATTAAGAGTTCTTCCGGCTTTCCTGATTCCCCAAACACATCTTTCAAGCCCACCCTCACCATGGGTACAGGTTCATTCTCAACCAACACCTCCGCTACTGCTGCTCCCAAACCCCCAATGATCGAATGCTCTTCCGCGGTAACCACCGCCCCAGTTTCCTGAGCACAACTAACAATTAGCTGCTTGTCTAGGGGCTTGAGGGTGTGAAGATTAACCACCCGCGCTTCAATTCCTTCTAAAGCCAAAACCTCTGCCGCCTCCAAAGAAGCAGCTACCATGATGCCGCAAGCGAAAATCGTTAAATCTTTTCCCGAACGCATAACAATCCCTTTGCCAATTTTAAATTCATAGTCAGCATTTTCATACACCACCGAGGTCTTGGGGCGGCTTAAGCGGATGTACATGGGACCATAATATTTTACTGCTGCTCGAATCACCTTCTCCGTCTCGATAGCATCTGCGGGCACCACCACCGTTAAATTAGGCAGGGCACGAGTAATTGCCAGATCTTCATTAGCCTGGTGCGAAGCACCGTCTTCCCCGGTAGTTATTCCCGCATGGGTAACCACTACTTTCACATTCAACCTAGGATAAGCTACAGACATTCGCAGCTGATCCCAAGCTCGCCCCGAACCAAACACCGCAAAGGTTGAAGCAAATACAATCTTTCCACAGGTAGCCAGTCCTGCTGCCGTACCAATCATATCTTGTTCTGCCACACCCAAATCAAAAAATCGATCGGGAAACTCCTTGGCAAAAAGCGCAGTTTTAGTAGAAACCGACAAGTCCGCATCTAAAACGACGATATCTTTATTTTCCCTTCCCAGTTCCACAAGAACTTTCCCATAGGCATCGCGGGTGGCAGCGGTTTTCCACTCTTTCATAACTCAAAATCCTCCAACTGACAAAGTTCAGCAACAGCTTTTTTCTCTTCTTCTGGGGTGGGTGCCCGCCCATGAAAATCAAGAGGCCTTTCTTCCATGAAGGAAACACCTTTCCCTTTCACCGTTTCGGCAATTATCACAGAAGGCTTACCTTTAAATTTTTCGGCCTTTTCCAGCGTTTCAATGAGCTTAACAAAATCATGCCCATCACAAGAAAAAACCTGCCAACCAAAAGCTTTCCATTTTTCGGCAAAGGGTTGAAGATTCTTAATTTCCTCAACCCGACCATCAATTTGATACTTATTGTGGTCTACAATGGCGGTCAAATTATCAAGCTTATAGTGACTAGCAGTCATAGCTGCTTCCCAGACCTGCCCTTCCTGACACTCCCCGTCTCCCAAAAGACAGTACACTCGATAGTCTTTCTTATCTAAACGTCCCGCCAAAGCCATACCGTTGGCGGCAGAAAGTCCTTGTCCTAGCGACCCCGTGGACATTTCAATCCCCGGTAGCGCCAGCATATCCACATGCCCCTGCAGGGAACTTCCAATCTTTCTTAAGGTTTTGAGATAACTAACAGGGAAGTATCCAGCTTCTGCCAGGGCGGCATAAAGAACTGGGGCCGCGTGTCCTTTGCTCATCACAAAACGATCCCGGTCAGGCCAACCCGGGTCCTTAGGATTGTGACGCATTTTGTAAAAATAAAGTACCGTTATAATGTCAGCGGCTGAAAGTGACCCTCCCGGATGACCAGAACCCGCCGCGCAAGTCATGGAAATAATATGCTGACGCAGTTTGCGAGCAGTAGCTTCTAGCTCTTTAACTTTTTCTTTGGCAATCATAGTGGCCATTTTACCATAATCTTAAGCTCGGGCTCAAGTTTTACCTTTGCTGCCTTTTGCATTTTGGTCATCAATTTTAAAACCTCCCTTGCCTTTGCCTCCCCTAAGTTTATAATAAAGTTAGCATGCTTGTGTGACACTTGGGCATCACCTACTCTCCATCCCTTACAACCTGCTTCCTCTAGAATTTTCCCCGCAAAACCACCGGGCGGGTTCTTAAAAATAGAACCGGCACTTGGAACCCCCAAGGGTTGGCTCTTTTTTCTTTTCATTAAAAACTCCTGCATCTTTTTTCTAATAAGTGAAGGTCGCTTCTTCCTAAGTCGAAAAACAACCTCAGCTAAAATATACTTTCCTTTTTGAAAAATCGACTGGCGATATCCAAATTTTAGTTGTTTGCCTTCCAGTAATTTTTCTTTGCCGTTTTTCTCTAACACTTTAACACTCTTTACATATTTTCCTATTTCTTTTCCCCAGGCCCCCGCATTCATTACCACGGCTCCTCCTACCGACCCTGGAATACCTGCCAGAAATTCTAAGCCCCCCAAACCCTTAGCAGATAAAGTTTGCAAGAGATGCGAAAGGTAAGTCCCTGCGCCCACTTTAACATTGCGGCCCCGAACTTTTACATAAGATATGCCCCCCGCTAGTTTTATTACCAGTCCTCGAAAGCCGTGGTCTAAAACCAATAAGTTAGTGCCCGCCCCCATCAATGCCACCATTAATTTCCTTTCTTGGGCAAACTTTAGGGCCTCTTTTAATTCCTCTAAATTTTTCGGAACCACAAAATAATCAGCCGGTCCCCCAATGCGAAAGGAGACATGTTTTTTAAGCCATTCGTTGCGCAACAATTTCATTTTTTACTCCTGCATCCGCAAGCGAGCAAGCAATTCTTTTCCCACCGTATAAATATCTCCCGCCCCCAAAGTTAAAACGAAATCACCTTCCTTTAACTCCGGAGCTAATTTCTCCGCAATGTGCTCCTTCCTTGGGAAATAAGTGGTTTTCTTTTGATCCAAAAGATCGGCAATAGTTTTTCCTGAAATACCAGGAAGTGGTGGCTCTGAGGCCGCATAAATATCAGTGATAATAATTCTATCCGCTTCATCAAAAGCTCTAGCAAAAGAATCTTTTAAAAGCATGGTCCGGCTGTAACGATGGGGCTGAAAAATACAAATAATTCTACGTCCAGGCCATCCCAAACGTGCGGCCTTAAGCGTTTCTATAATCTCCGTAGGATGATGCGCATAATCGTCAACGATTAGCACTCCCCGATAATCCCCTACTAGAGAAAAACGGCGCCTTGCCCCTACAAAAGAGCGCAAGCCAGCAGCAATGGCCGAAAATTCCAAACCCCATTCAAACCCCAAGGCAAACACGGCTAAGCTGTTTAAAATATTTTGCCGACCTGGAATAGCCAATTCAACTTTTCCTTCTTTTTTCCCTTGATAAAGCAAAGTATAGGAAGAAGTGTACTCAGAAAAGTTAAATTCACAAGCACTAAAGTCCAAGGTAGAATCGAAACCGTAAGTAACTACCTTAAATCTTGGTTGTGTTAAAAGCTTCTGTAAGTTTTTATCTTCTCCCCAAGCAATTACCAATCCCCCGGAAGGAAGGCGTTCTAAAAATTCCTGAAAAGTTTTAACTAATTCTTCAAAACTGCCAAAGTGCTCTAAATGGTCGGGTTCAATATTGGTAATCACTTCCGCCGTGGGAGAAAGAAAAAGGAAAGAGCGGTCTGATTCATCCGCTTCCGCTACCACATACTTTCCATCCCCCAAACGCGCGTTTCCTTCTACATAATCCATGTCACATCCAATTAAAAAGGTGGGCTTTAGCTGTGCCACATCTAAAACCTTAGCTATCATGGCGGTGGTGGTGGTTTTCCCATGGGTTCCTCCTACCGCAACCCGATTTTTCGATTGATTCATAATCCAAGCTAAAACTTCCGCCCTTTTCACCAACCTTAAACCTTGAGCTTCCGCTTCTCTAAGCTCCGGATTATCCGCGGAAATGGCAGAAGAAAATACTACCAAATCTGCTCCTCGCACTTGCGCCTCGTTATGGCCAATAAAAACTTTCACGCCCAAGTCGCGCAAACGTAAGGTATTAGGCCCTTCTTTAACATCTGAGCCCGAAACCTCAAAATCCATTTCCTTTAAAACTTTGGCCAAGCCCGACATGCCGCACCCCCCTACCCCTACCAAATGAATTTTTTTTACTCCTTGTAGATCAAGCTCACTCATATTCTAAAATCCAATGTGCCACGGTTTTGGCTGCATCTTTTCTCGCCAATTTCATCGCCGCTTGACTCATAACTTTTAAATTTTTAATCGCTTTCTCAATTTGCCGGCATAATTCTTCAACAGATAAAAGCTCGTCCTCGATTACTATGGCTGCTCCTTTTTCTTCCGCCCAAGAAGCATTTAACTTCTGATGTCCTTCAGCAGAAAAAGGAAAAGGAATAAGAATCATAGGCAACCCACGAGCCATAAATTCTGCTAAAGCGGTGGCCCCAGCGCGGCTAATTACCAAATCTGCTGCGGCTAACACCTCAGCCATATTATACAAATAATCTGCTTTTTGGTAAAAAGGATAATCTTCTTTTCCTAAAAGTTGATTAATCCAAGCGGAATCCCTTTTCCCTACAATGTGAAAGAGCTTGAGCCCTTCAATTTCTTTTAGCCGTGGAAGGGCCCGAACCAAAACCTTATTAATCTTTCTTGCCCCCTGACTACCTCCTACAACCATTACTACAAGATCATCTGGGCCATAACCCAACTTTTGACGGGCCTCCGCCCGATCAGCCAAGAAAATCTCCCTCCGCACGGGATTCCCCACCACGCATGCCTTTGATTTACCAAAGGATAAGTAATTCTTTGATTCCTCAAAGGACAAGAAAACCTTATCCGCAAAACGAGCCAAGAAACGATTAGTCATTCCCGGCAAAATATTTTGCTCATGAATCAGAAGCGGACATCCAAGTGAAATCGCCGCCAAGGCCGCAGGCAAACTCACATATCCCCCAAAGGAAACTAAAAAACGGGGAGAAAATTCTTTAATGACTCTTCGTGCCTGAAAAAAACCAACGGCACAAATAAAAGGAGCAGAAAGGGCTTTATAAGAAAGCTTCCTCAACAAGGCCCGGGCCTTAATTAATTTTAATTCAAAACCTGCCTTTGTTACTAAATCCCTCTCTAGGCCTTCTTCGCTTCCTAGAAAGAGAATTTCGCAATCTGGACTTTGACTTTTCAGCTCCTGCGCCAGGGCTATCGCCGGGTAAATGTGTCCCCCGGTTCCCCCGGCAGCAATTAATATTCTCATTTTCTTGAAATATTTAGTATAATTCCCGCCGCAAAAAGATTAATAATGGTTGAAGTTCCCCCGTAACTAATAAAAGGCAAAGGAATTCCAGTAGTGGGAATCAATCCAATCACTACTAAAATGTTAATTAGCGCTTGAAAAGACAGCCAAGATACTAACCCTCCCGCTAGATAAGCCCGGAAAGAATCAGAAACCCTCAGTGCTACTCGAAAGCCGCGCAGGGTAAAAAGTAAAAACAAAATTATTACCGTCACCCCTCCCACAAAACCAAGCTCCTCACAGAGAATGGCAAAGATAAAATCGGTAAACTGCTGAGGAAGATAAAAAAACTTTTGCCGAGAAGCTCCCAACCCCAATCCCCACAAGCCCCCTGAGCCCACAGCCAATAAGGACTGAATAATTTGAAAACCCGCTCCTTGAGGGTCCTGCCAAGGATTTAAATATGCCGTCAGACGTCGCAAACGATAGGGGGCGGAAAATGCTAAGCCTAACACAGTAGCCCCTACCACTAACAACAAGCCAACTAAAGGTAGCATATCAATGCCAGCTAAAAATAACAGAGAAAGAACCGTCATGCCCAAAACTACCACGGTTCCTAAATCTGGCTGTTTTAAAATGGGCAAAGCCACTAAACCAAGTAAAAAAAGAGGAAAGAGAAATCTTTGAAAAGAACTTATTTTTTCTTTTGCTAACCACTTTGCCGCATATAGAACCATAGAAAATTTAATTAATTCTGAGGGTTGAAAAGAAAGCAAACCTAAATCAATCCAACGTGCCGCCCCCAACACCTTCCGTCCCACACCCGGGATAAAAACTAAAAGCAAAAATAAAAAAGAAAAAAGAAAAATTATCTCCGCAAGGCTCTTTAGCTTCTCTAGATCTAACCGCAGACCATAGTAAAGAGCCATAAATCCTAAAACTAAGTAAAAAAGATGACGCTTTATGAAGTAAAAAGCATCTCCTACCTTAAGCCCCATGGTGGGGCTGGCCGAAAAAACCATTACCAGCCCTATAGCGGATAAAAGTAAAACCATAAATAGAAAAAGATAGTCTATGCTTTTAACTTTTGACATGTGCTTTTAAAATCTTTTCCTCTTTCTTCAAAATTTTGGTACATATCAAAACTAGCACAAGCGGGAGAAAGCAAAACCAGCCCTTTAGGCAAAGCTAAAGAAAAGGCCATTTTTACTGCTTTTTCCATAGAAAAACCAGCATGGTAAAAACTTTCATACCCCACAGCTCGCAAAGCTTCCTCAAACTTTGCCGCTGCCTCTCCTATTAAAACCGCTGCTTTTACTCTTTCTTTTATCTTTTGCATCAACTTCCCTAAATCCACTCCTTTATCTCTTCCCCCTAAAATGAGCACTATTTCTCGACCTGGAAAGGCCTCAAGCGCAACTAGGGTGGAATCGGGGTTAGTGGCTTTCGAATCGTTATAAAATTCAACTCCTTTTAGCGTTAGAACATACTCAATTCGATGCTCCACTCCAGGAAAACTCCGAAGCACCTCAGCCACTTTAGCTTGAGAAATACCGCATAAATCGGCCACGGCAGCGGCCGCCAAAGAATTTTCCAGATTGTGCCTTCCTGGAATTTTTATCTCCTCAGGTCTCAAGGGTAAAAAGTCTATCTTTTTCCAAGAAAACCCCACCAATTTCGCTTGTGCCGGTTGGACCATTTTTACAACCCAAGCATCCTCTAAATTATAAACCAAATAATCGTGCTTCCCTTGATTTTGAAAAATACGCGCTTTTTGCCTTAGGTACCCTTCCATGCTATGATGCCTTTCTAAATGATCGGGCTGCAAATTTAATATGACACTAATCCAAGGATGAAAACGATCAATTGCTTCCAGTTGATAACTGCTTACTTCCGCTACCACATAATCAAGCTCTGAGTCGTTAACCTCTACCAAGGGATTGCCAATGTTTCCTGCAACAGAGATCTTTTTTCCTCCCGCTTTCAACATTTCTCCAATTAAGGTAGTAGTAGTAGTTTTCCCATTCGTTCCGGTGACGGCAATTATGGGCTTAGAAAGAAACCAATAAGCTAGCTCAATCTCAGAAACAATTGGGATTCCTTTTGCTCTTGCCTCTTCCAATAAAGGCAAATCAAGATGCACGCCAGGACTAAGAACAATCACCTCTGCCTTTTCTATCGAAGAAGCCGTGTGCCCGCCCAACTCTAGCTTTACCCCAAAACTAGTAAGCTCCTGCCAGATTTTTGGTTCAAGTTCTTTCTTAACCTCAGTTATCGTAACCAAAGCTCCTAAAGAAACTAGCTTTCTCGCCGAAGCCGTTCCACTTTTCCCAGCCCCAAAAATAGTAACTTTTTTATTTTTAAAATCCCTCATCATTTATTTTGGTTCCTTCATTTTTTCCTTTATCAGGTTGGAAAGTAAATCAAAATTCAGTTGCGCTTGCTGCCTTAATTTCTCCTTCTTGACCGCTAGCTGGCTTTTGACCGCTTCTTTGTTGTTTATAACCTTTTCTATTTCTGACTTTAGCTTTTCAAAATCCAAGGCCGGCTCCAAAGATAAAGCGGGCTGACCCAAATCATTCATCAAGCCAGAAACTTTAGGATCATAAGCCAAAGCTAAGCAGGGAACACAAGAAATGGCGGCAAAAACCAAAGCATGCAAACGCATACCCAGCAGAAGATCAAGTTGAGAGATAATGGCCAGCATTTCCTGTGGGCGACAAATCCGAAAAATCATTTTTGCTTCTTGGCTCATGTAACTTATCACCCGGCTAATTTCCCCCATATCCTCAGGGCACTGGAAAGGCAGAAAAACCGGTTGATAATGGTAAGTGCACACTAAATGATCAATAACCTGAGCCAGAACTTTAAAAAATTTTTCCTCAAGTTCTAAGTTCTTAGAAAACTTTCGCACAGAGATGCCCAAAAGGGGGCGGTCAAGTGGTACCGACTCCAGGCAAAGAATTTTCCTTCCCAGCCCCGCCTCAGGAGTTAAAAGAAAGGTAGGGTCCGCCGTCAAATGAAGCAAGGAGGAGTTTATTCCTAATTTTTTCATTTCCAGATAAGCATCTTCATCGCGTACCGTGATCAGCTTTGCTTGATTCAAAATTAAACGGGCAAAAAATCGATTGATTTTTCGGCGCAAAGGACCAAAACCCTGGGCAAAAACTACCACTTTTTTGCGAAAGATTCTGGCTAAAAATACTAAAGAAAGGTAGTACCAAAAACTTCGACTGCTGGTGACATCTTGAAAAAGGGTCCCCCCGCCGCTAAGAAAAATATCAGCTCGAAAAACCTCCCCCAAAATTTTTAAAAAATGGTAGCGAGGAATCGCCCTCACTTTTGCCATTTCTGCCGTTAAGTTGAAAGAAGCCGAAAGCACAGTAATTTCCACCTCAGGATCTCTTCGCTTTAACTCCCCCACCACAGCCTCCAGCACGGCTTCATCTCCAACATTGCCAAACCCATAATAGCCCGAAATTAGAATCTTCATCTCCTATTCTTTCTTCACAAACCTTTCTACGATGAAAACTAATCCTACTGCCAAAGCCAATCCTAGTACCAAGCCATTAAAAGTTCTAATGATCGAAATAACCAATGGAGTATGAATGTGAGAAAAAGAATTAAAAACCGAAACCAAAGCAATCGTTCCCAAACCGGCCAGAAGCCAAAGCCACTTTTTTTGACCTTTTAGAAAGTAAAAACCAGCCAGAAAAAGAAAAGGGTACCCCAGCAAAAATTCTTTAGTGCGAGGACGCACCCAAAGTAAGATCTCCAACCAACTGCGAAGATGTTTCTCTAATGTCGGAACGGGTAAAAGAAAATTTCCCGAGCGACCCACTAAAACCCCCAAGACCGCCGCGATCAGCAAAAACCAAAAAATCTGGCCTAGGGTTACCGTGGTTGCTAAATAATTTTGGATGCGAACTTTCATGGTTCCGGTTTCCGCTTTTAAAAATAAGTAAGTGCCAACCAAAAGAGGAGGGAAAATCAAAGCTAATTTTACTGCAGGAAAGGTCTCTACTCCCAGCATAAAACGGGTATCGGCTAGCAACCCGATCATAAGAAAGATTCCCACTGCGGTTTCCATTACCATGTTAATAATTAATAAAATTGTTCCCCAAAAGAAGCCAGCGTTAAATTTTGGCCCCTTAGAAAAAGTGGCTAAAACCGCATAAGTGGGGAAAATTGTCGCAGCTGAAAAAGATAAAACCTTCTGCAGCAAAAGATTTTGTCCGGAAACTCCCAAAAGCACAATAGCAAAACCGCTGCCAAAAAAGAGAAGATAAATTAACCAAAGAGGCAAGTCAACAAATAAATTTAACAACAACATCCCTCCCACCACCACTCCCAGACCCAACACTAAAATTTGCCAGCCCTTCACCCTCATTTTAGGAAACCTCTCCACCTTACCTAAAATAAAGCCAGCTTGTTCTAACTTTTCCTTGAGCTCACGAAAATATTTCAAGTTATAACTTACGGGGAGGCCGTCAATTTGCGGTGGTAGAAAAGGGCGAAGGTAGAGTAAGCGCACCCCCCGCTCCCGCGCCGCACGCACAAAGCGATCCAGTGCCTCTTCTTTCGTTAACTTTTCTAATTCATCTTTGGGAACACTATGAACTCTAACCACCTTTTCCTGCATCAGCCGACGCAATTTTTGATCACCATCTTGCTTAACAATTTCAAGGTAACCATACTGAATTCCATACTTCTTTAAGGCGCCGGCCAAAGCGGGCAAGGCAAAAGGATACCCTAAGACCTCTTCTCCATCAAAAATAATTAGATCGTGCCCGGCCAAACCCGAGATTTTTTCCTCGATATTGCCCAAATGATACCGGGGATCATTCCAAACCCGGGGCACAATGATAAAACCCTTGCTTACTAAAAACTTATGGGTTGACTCTGATAAACCTATGCCTAAAGGACGCAATTCTTCTTCCGCTTCTTCAATTTCTAACACTTCTTTTCCTAAAAATCTCACCGCTTTTTCGCCCAAGACCCACCTAAGCTGATGGAAAACTCTTTGGCGAACTTTATCTTCCGGTATATAAAGATAGGTATTCTGGGCTTTAATTTTTTTGCCTTCGATTAAACTTTTAAAGGGTGGAAAAAGTTTGGCTATGCGTTCAATCCCTGTTCCTTTAACGCAGTAGAGTTCCCCATTGACATTTGCTTCTGGCAATGTTTCCTCAAACTCGCCTATTCCCACAAAACCTAGTTTCCTAATTTCTTCCAAAATAGGAGTTAAAGGTTTTTTTTCATATGCGGCCATTTTCTTTAGATCGTTTAAATCTACCACTACCATTACCACTCGATTTTGGGTTTCAAGCAAAAAACGAGCTAAACCCAAATAAGCCCCCAATAAAACCCCCGCCGTTAAAACCATAATCATAATTCCCCAGGTTATTTTTTTAACCATAATTTCCTCCCTATTTAACTTTTGCTTTTAACGCCGCTTCGATAAAGAGGTCTATATCGCCATCGATTACTTTCTGAACATTAGCGGTTTCAACGCCGGTACGGTGATCCTTCACTAAAGTATACGGATGAAAGACATAAGAACGAATTTGATTCCCCCATTCAATCTTACGCTTCTCACCCCTCAATTCTTCAATTCGTTCTTTCCGCTCATTCAACATCATTTCGTAAAGTCGCGCCTTCAAAATTTTCATAGCCGCTTCCCGATTAGCATGTTGAGAACGGTCGGACTGGCTCTGGGCCACAATCCCGGTAGGAAGGTGAGTAATTCTTACGGCCGAACTCACTTTATTTACATTTTGTCCCCCTGGTCCCGAAGCACGAAAGGTTTCGATACGCAAATCATTTGGATTAATTTCTACCTTAATCTCTTCCGTAATTTCGGGAATAACTTCAACCGAGGCAAAAGAAGTATGACGCTTCCCTTCTGCGGAAAAGGGGGAAATTCTTACCAAACGATGAATTCCCGCCTCTACCTTTAAGTAACCGTAAGCATATAGGCCAGAAATTACCAAAGTGGCACTTTTGATTCCCGCCTCTTCTCCATAGGAAAGGTCAGGAAGGTCCACTCCATAACCTTTACTTTCTGCCCAGCGGGTGTACATCCTAAGCAGAATCTGGGCCCAATCTTGGGCATCGGTTCCTCCTGCTCCAGCATTAATGGACAAAATAGCATTATTTTTGTCGTATGTTCCTTTAAGCAGAGCAGAAACTTCAAGCTCCGCTGCCTTACTCTTCCATTTTTCAAATTCTTCGATCAAACTAGCTAAGTCCTGCTCCTCCGCAAGATCAATCAACTCTAATAAGTTCCTTACTCCCTCACTTAATTCCTCGTAGCTAGCAACTTCTTTTTCCAAACCTTTCTTTTCCTGCAAGATCTTTTTGGCCCGATCAGGATTATCCCAAAGCTTAGCATCGGCCGTTTCCTTCTCTAAGTCTTTTAACCGCTTAAGCTTGGAAGGAAGTTCAAGAATTTCCTCTAGCTCTAAACTTTGGGTTTTTAACTCTTCAACTTTTGCCTTTAACTCTTCCCACAACATTTCTTATACTTTTTCCCTGAGCCACAAGGGCAAGGATCGTTGCGCCCCACCTTCACCGCCGCTCTTGCGGGAGCGGGCTTAGCCTCAGCTGAGGGTGGCCCATAACTAACTACCCTTTTTCTAGGCATGAATTCTTCTTCTTCGCTAGCCACTTGAACCTTCAAAATCATATCTAAGATTTGTTCCCTAACTCCCCGCATCATTTCTTGAAACATAGCATAACCTTCAATTTTATACTCAATTAATGGGTCCCTCCCCCCCCAACCTCTTAAACCTATGCCTTCTCTTAAAACATCCATGTTATGTAATTGTTCAATCCAGGCCGCATCTAAAACACGAAGCATAACTTGTTTTTCAATTTCCCTCATGAGGGGCTCACCCAGTTCTTTTTCTTTAGCTAAATAATCGGCCACTAACCTTTCTTTTAACTCCTTTCTCTCTTCCTCCGGCTGTTCTTCTACCATCTGTTCCATCATTTCTAGAATCTTTTCTTTTAGGTTTCTTCCTTCTAAAATTCTACGACGCAGGGCATAAATCGTTTCCCGCTGACGGTTCATAACATCATCAAACTCCAACACTTGTTTGCGAATGCTAAAGTGATATTGTTCTACTTTTTTCTGAGCATTTTCGATAGCCCGGGTAATAAACCGATGTTCAATCGGGGTATCTTCGTCTATCCCTAAGCGTTCCATCATATTTGCCACCCGCTGCGACCCAAAAAGTTTCATAAGATCGTCTTCTAAAGAAACATAGAAACGAGAAGAACCCGGATCCCCTTGTCTTCCCGACCGACCGCGAAGTTGATTGTCAATGCGCCGGCTTTCGTGCCGTTCCGTTCCAATAACATGCAATCCTCCCAACTCCACTACCCCCTCTCCCAAAACAATGTCCGTTCCTCGCCCGGCCATGTTTGTCGAAATAGTTACCATTCCCTTTTGCCCGGCCTTAGCAATGATTTCTGCTTCTTTTTCATGGTGCTTGGCATTCAAAACATGATGGGGAATACCCCGGCGGCGAAGCATTTCAGAAAGCAATTCTGAGTTTTCAATGGAGATGGTTCCTACTAAAACCGGCCGGCCCATTTTGTACCAGTGTTCAATTTCGTTCACCACCGCCCGGAATTTGGCTCGCTTGTTTTTGTAAACTAAATCAGGATAATCAATCCGGATCATGGGCTTGTGGGTAGGCACCACCATTACCTCTAAGCCATAAATTTTCCAAAATTCTTCTTCTTCTGTTTTAGCCGTTCCGGTCATTCCCGCTAGTTTTTTGTAGAGACGAAAATAATTCTGAAAAGTAATGGTGGCTAAGGTCTGTGACTCTTCTCTTACTTCTACTCCTTCCTTGGCTTCAATGGCTTGATGCAATCCTTCAGAATAACGACGACCAATCATAAGTCGTCCCGTGAATTCATCCACGATAATTACTTCTCCTTCTTTAACCACATAATCAATATTTTTCTGGAAAAGATGCCAAGCCCGCAAGGATTGAATAATTTGATGAGCTAAGTCAATATGCGTCAAGTCAAAAAGGTAATCAATTCCCAACATTTTTTCAATCTTTTTAATGCCATGTTCCGTGAGAACAGCATTTTTAGTTTTTTCATCGGTAGTGAAATCTACGCCCTTGGTCAGGCGCCGTGCAATTTCGTCTGCCTTTAGATAATTTTGCACGGTATCCTCAACCACACCAGAAATAATCAAAGGAGTGCGGGCTTCGTCAATTAAAATACTATCTACTTCATCCACAATGGCATAATGAAGCTCCCGCTGCACACATTCTTCTAAAGAAAGGGCCATGTTGTCACGCAAATAATCAAAGCCAAACTCGTTATTGGTGCCATAAGTAACGTCGGCGGCATAAGCCAACTTCCGCTCAGGCGCTTCCATCCAATGTTGAATTACCCCCACCGACAATCCCAAAGCCCGATAAATCGGGCCCATCCATTCACTATCTCGCTTTGCCAGGTAATCGTTAACCGTTACTACATGTGCTCCCTTACCTTCCAAGGCATTAAGGTAGATGGGAAGAGTAGCCACCAAGGTCTTTCCCTCGCCGGTTTTCATTTCCGCGATTTTTCCTTGGTGCAGGATAATTCCCCCGATCAGTTGAACATCAAAGTGGCGAAGGCCAATCGTACGGCAGGAGGCTTCTCTTACCGCAGCAAAGGCCTCAGGCAAAAGTTGATCTAAAGTTTCTCCTTGAGCCAGCCGTTTCCTATAAATTTGGGTTTTATCCCGAAGTTCTTCATCGGAAAGCTTCTTCATTTCTGGCTCTAGTTCGTTAATGCGGGCAACTAGAGGCTGATAAGTTTTAATTTTCCGCTCATCGGCCGATCCGATAAGCCGGGTGAGAAAGCCCATAACCATGTTAGGTCAAAGTTCCGGCTCAATCAAGCCGAAATTGCCTGACTTACGACGGAAAATAACTGAGGGAAGCCGGGTCTGCGTATTAAGGAAGAAAATAAGATTTTCCCCTTGATGTTGCAGCTCTTCTATGGCCTGCTCCGGAGAAAGTTCTTTTTCCGGACGCAGTAGTTCGACCTTATCTTGATTTTTACGAATAACATTAACTTCCTTGGTATCCACATTACGAAAAGCTAAAAAATCATGACCTAAACTTTCAAGTTCTGCGGCAGCTTCTTCCCGGGTCATGGGCTTGTGGGCAAAACGACTCACTTTTACTAATACTGGTCCGGCTTCCAGAAAAACTTTAGGAAGCTCACGACTAAGCTGCTTAACTTTTTCCGCTTTTCTTCTTTGCGCTTTAAGATGTTTTTCTTTATGCTTTTCTATTTGTCTTTTCGCCTCATCTAGGGCCAAGTCCATAGCAGCATAGAGGTCTCTTCCTCCCTCCCGCGCCTGCACCACCTTCTTCCCTGCCACCCAAGCTCTAATTTCTGCCACTTGCCGACGCTCAGCATCGTCGATCTTTCGTGCGTCCAAAATAACCTCAACCTTCTGAATGTTTCTGAAAAACTCTTCTAACTTGCCTGCTTTCTTTAGCGCATAATCGCGCAACGCATCGGTAATTTCTACTTCATGCCCGGTTACTTTAATCTGCATAAGAACCTCCTTGCTTTAATTTTATCATACTTCCGCCGCCCGTGCCAAGGTTAAAACTTTTATGGAACGCGCCCCGGCAGCTTTTAAAACCTTGCCACATTCTGCCATGGTCGCTCCCGTAGTATAAATATCATCTAAAAGAAGAAGCCCCTTTTGATAAACCAAACGAGAATCGCTAACCTTAAATGCTCCCGCTACATTGGCAAACCTCTGGCTCCGAGGCAAATCAAACTGAGGATGAGTGTCACGGATGCGCACCAAGGCCCTGGCAACCGATTTTCCACAGTAATGACTAAGCACCTTTGCCAAAAGTTCTACTTGATTAAATCCCCGCTTTCGCTCCCTTCGAGGATGTAAGGGAACGGGAACTAAATAATCAATTTCATCCCAAGAAAAAGAAGGAAGATGAGATAAATATTTAACCAGAAGAATTCCCAGGGGCTCCGCTAAATTTTTACGATTTTTAAATTTAAAGCGGTGAAGCGCTTCTTTAAGTACCCCGTCATAAACCGCAACGCTGTAAACCCCTAACCCGGGCTTCATAAACTTTATCTGATTAAAACAGATCGCGCAAAGAGCTTGCTCGCTTTGCTGCCGACAAACCTCACAGCGAGGAGGAAAAATTAAATCTAATAATGCTTTAAACCACATTGCCAAAAATTATAACATATGCTAAGATTAATTTGCTATGACCTGGGAAGATATTGTGGCTTTGCTAGAACAAGGAGAAGGCCAGTCGGTAGAATTTGAAAAAAGTATTCCTGCGGAGGATGACATTGCCCGAGAACTGGTAGCTTTCTCCAACGCCGATGGGGGCAAAATTATTTATGGGATAGATGATAAGAATAAACATTTAATTGGGGTAAATATAGACAGCAACTTTGAAAACTGGATTAAGGATATTGGCAAAAACCACTGCACCCCGGCTATTACTCCCACCGTAGAAATTATCGAAAAAAACGACAAGAAAATTGCTTTAGTTATCGTTCCCGAAGGAGTAGATAAACCCTACCGCTCTGACGAAATTTGCTATATTCGTGATGGCAATCTTTCCCGCCCAGCAAAAGAAAATGAAGAAAAAGAGTTAACTAACCCTTGGTCGGGCAAAGGACTAAACAGAAGACAAATCCGCGCTTTGCAGATGATGATGGAACATGGCTCTATCACTAATCGTGAATATCGAGAGGCCTTTAATGTTTCTCACAAAACAGCTCATCTAGAGCTTACCATGCTGGAAGACAAAAAACTAGTAAAATCAGAAGGAGCAGGAAGAGCCACGCGCTACATTCCTGTTTCTCAGCCGGAGGAATAAAAAATGCGCACCCCTTTTATTGCCGGAAATTGGAAAATGTTTAAAACTGCTGCTGAAGCGGTTGACTTTGTTACCAATCTCAAGCCCCAGGTCGCAGAAGTTATAAATCGCGAGATTTTAGTTTGCCCTCCTTTTCCTGCTTTAGCCCCAGTAGCTGAGGCCCTGCGCAATTCAAATATTAAACTGGGAGCACAAAATCTTTTTTGGGAAGACGAAGGGGCCTTTACCGGGGAGGTTTCCGCTCCTATGTTAAAAGCGGTTGGCTGTCAGTATGTAATTATCGGCCACTCTGAAAGACGTCAATACTTTGGCGAAACTAACGAGACCGTAAATAAAAAAATTTTCGCGGCTTTAAAACACAATTTGTGGCCGATTGTTTGTATCGGTGAAACCTTAGAGGAGCGAGAGAAAAACGAAACCTTTAAGGTTATTGAAAAACAAGTGCAGGAAGGATTCAAAAATTTGGACTCTAGTAACTGGTTACAGGTTACGATCGCTTACGAGCCCGTCTGGGCCATTGGCACCGGGAAAACCGCTACCCCAAAGCAAGCCCAAGAAGTTCATGCCTTCATTAGAGGCCTTCTCCCCAAAGAGGTCGCCAGCCAAGTGCGCATCCTCTACGGCGGGTCCATTAAGCCCGAAAATATTAAAGAACTAATGGCTCAACCCGATATTGATGGGGGTTTGGTGGGGGGAGCAAGTCTAAAAGTAGAAAGCTTCGTTAAAATTATAAAATTCTAAGATTTTTTACCGTAACTTTTGAAGATATCCTTTAAAATATAAAGCCAAGGCCTCAACAAATTTTAAGGCTTCTTTTTGGGTTAGTGTGCTGTTCCAGGTGTTGACAATCAAGTCTAAATTATCCGCCAAAAAGATTTCCAAAGTAGTAAACCGCCCTTTCTGATCAAAAATTAGTTGATGAGGAAAAGGAATCTTAGGATCTTGTTTAGTCGTTGCAGAAGAAAGCTTATAAGCGTTTCTTATCCCCTTTACCTCTCCTCGAACAAAACTAATAGAGATGAGCTTGGTTATATCCAGTGGGAGTTTTTCGTGATATTTGGTTGCTTCCTCACGATATTCACAGGCATACTCAACAAACCGTGTGGTCTTATTTAAAGTAGGCCTTACTGCCACAAACTTTCTGCCGGAAATTTCTTCTACTTTTTCCTTGGGAAAAATTTTCAGAACATTAATTTCTCCGGCTAATAAACTAGCATAATTTGATTTTCCTAAAGAAGGAGTTGCCCATAGGCTTTGCCCAAAACTTAAATGCAAAACCAAAAGCGCGATAACAAGTAAAGTCAAAATTCTTTTCATAACTTGCATTTATTATAACACGACTGCCCAAGATTTTCAATTCAGAAAGTTAGTTGCATCTTACGAAACTTTTTAGTATAATGAGAAAGGTTAATAACCCTAACCATCTTAAAATTAGAAAGGAGCTTAGAAATGGTTCACTACCGCGAGTTAGGACTGGTCAACACTAAAGAATTGTTTAAGAAGGCGATGGAAGGTGGTTATGCTATCCCCGCTTACAACTTTAATAACCTGGAACAACTGCAAGCCATTATCATTGGTTGCGTAGAAACAAACTCTCCGGTAATTTTACAAGTTTCTAAAGGGGCACGGGAATATGCCAATCAAACTCTCTTGCGCTATCTGGCCATGGGGGCGGTGAAAATGGCTAGGGAAATGGGAAGCAACATTCCCATTGTTTTACACCTCGACCACGGCGATTCTTTTGAACTCTGCAAGTCCTGCATCGAGTCCGGTTTTTCTTCGGTAATGATCGATGGCTCCCACCTTCCCTACGAAGAAAACATTAAAATTACTAAACAGGTTGTTGACTTTGCCCATCAATATGACGTCACGGTAGAAGGAGAATTAGGAGTTTTAGCGGGAATTGAAGAAGAAGTAAAGGCAGAAAAATCTCATTATACTGATCCTAATCAAGTTCAAGATTTTGTTGGTCGCACCGGGGTCGATAGTTTAGCGATTTCTATTGGTACTTCTCATGGCGCTTATAAATTCAAATTAAAACCCGGAGAAAAGATGCCCCCGCTGCGCTTTGACATTTTAAAGGAAATTGAGAAAAAACTTCCTGGCTTTCCCATTGTACTTCATGGAGCTTCCTCCGTTTTACCCAAGTATGTAGAAATGATCAATAAGTACGGAGGAAAACTTGAGGGAGCTATGGGGGTACCTGAGGAACAATTAAGGCAAGCAGCAAAGTCCGCAGTTTGCAAAATAAATATTGATACCGATGGGCGATTAGTGGTAACCGCTGTTATTCGAAAAATTTTAACAGAAAAACCTCAGGAATTTGATCCTCGAAAATATCTTGGTCCCGCTCGCCAAGAATTAATTGAGCTAATCAAACATAAAAATATTAACGTTTTAGGCTCAGCCAACAAGGCTTAGAAAGGAGAAAATAGTATGAAAGTAGGTGTCTTAACAGGGGGCGGAGATGCTCCGGGTCTTAACCCAGTCATCCGCGCGGTGGTAAGAAAAGGAATCGAGTATTACGGCTATGAAATGGTGGGGTTGCACCGTGGTTGGGCAGGTCTCTTAGAAATGGATACGGAACCATTAACTCTCCGTTCGGTTTCTGGGATTCTTCCTCGCGGAGGAACAATCATTGGCACTTCTCGCACTAACCCGGCAAAAGTAGAAGGCGGTTACCAAAAGGCGGTAGAAAATTTTAAAAAGTTAAACCTTGACGCCTTAGTAGCTATTGGAGGAGAAGATACTCTAGGAGTAGCCAACGAATTAGCAAAAAGAGGTCTTCCCGTGGTAGGCGTTCCCAAAACCATCGATAATGACCTTTCTGCTACAGATTTTACCTTTGGCTTTGACACCGCGGTAAACATTGTTATGGAAGCGGTTGATCGCTTACACACCACCGCCGAATCACACGACCGCGTCATGGTAGTAGAAGTAATGGGGCGCCATGCAGGTTGGATTGCTACTTACGGGGGCCTAGCCGGGGGAGCCGATATGATTTTAATTCCAGAAATTCCTTTTGATACTAATGAAGTTTGCCAAACCATTAAAAAAAGACACGAGCGGGGAAAGAATTTCTCTATCGTAGTTGTGGCTGAGGGTGCTGTTCCTAAGGATGCAGAAACTTATATTACCAAAGATAAAACGGTTGATGCTTTTGGCCATGTTAAATTAGGAGGCATCGGAGAAGCCCTAGCTAAGGAAATTGAAAAACGAACAGGCTACGAAACCCGGGCCACAGTTCTGGGGCACATCCAGCGCGGAGGATCCCCCACCGCTTTTGACCGGGTGCTGGGCACGCGCTTTGGCATTGCCGCCATCGACTTAGTAGCAGCCAAAAAATGGGGAAGAATGGTAGCTCTTCGCGGCAATGAAATAGTTGATGTGCCCTTGCAAGAAGCAGTAGCTAAGTTAAAAACCGTCGACCCCAAATTCTACGAAATCGCAAAGGTGTTTTTCGGGTAAGTTAAGTCGCGAGCATGTTAGCGAGCTTATAGGTTGAAAGATCAATCTTTTTCTTGCGGCGAATTACTTCTTCCACGGGGGTTTCAATAATTTGATCGGAAACTAGCCCTACCATTAAGGCCTTTTTGCCTTTAACCAAGAGTTCTACCGCCCTAGCCCCCAACTTGCATGCCGCTTCTCGGGAAAGAGCAGTAGGTGAACCTCCCCGCTGAATGTGACCAAGAACACTGACCCTTACATCCAGGTCGGTTCGCTTTCTTAAATAAGCCGCAACCTCCTCCGCTTTGGCTGCTCCTTCCGCCACTACCACGATAAAGCTCGATTTTCCCCGATGCCTTCCATACTCTAATTTTCGCGCAATGGCCTCAAGGTCATAAGGCACTTCGGGAATGATTATCGCTTCTGCCCCTGCTGTTAATCCTACATCAAGAGCAATAAAACCATTGTTGCGTCCCATAACTTCAATGACAAAAACCCTTTCGTGAGAGGTCGCCGTATCTCTAATTTTATCAATTGCCTCTAAAGCCGTGTTTACTGCGGTATCAAAACCTATGCTGTAGTCCGTTCCATAAATATCGTTGTCAATCGAGGCGGGTACATTAATAATGGCTAAGCCAAATTCCCGGTAAAGCTCATAAGAAGCCCGCAGGGAACCATCTCCTCCTATTACCACTAATCCTTCAATATTAAAGGCTTTTAGCGTTTCAATCGCCTTCTTCCGAGCTGCTTTCTGTTTAAATTCTGGACACCGATGGGTATGAAGAATAGTTCCTCCCCGATTAATAATTCCTCCTACTGATTGTAATTCTAAGTCGCGGATTTTTCCTTCTAGCAGTCCTTGCCAACCACGCTCGATCCCATACACCTTTAAACCATAAAAAATGGCAGTTCGAACCACAGCCCTAATGGCACAGTTCATCCCCGGAGCATCTCCCCCAGGGGTAATAACTCCTATGGTCTTGATTTTTTTCTTCATATGCGTTATATTATACTACATGCCGAAAAAAATTAAAATATTTGATACTACTCTGCGCGATGGCGAACAATGTCCTGGGGCCTCGCTTAATCCCGAAGAGAAGCTCGAGATTGCACGCCAGCTGGCTAAACTTAATGTCGACATTATTGAAGCGGGTTTTGCCATTGCTTCGCCGGGCGACTTTGAGTCAGTCAAGACCATTGCTCAACAAGTTAAAGGACCAATTATCTGCAGCTTAGCTCGAGCGCGCAAGGAAGATATCGAACGAGCTTGGGAAGCCGTAAAGTACGCAGAAAAACCTAGAATTCACACCTTTATTGCCACTTCCCCCATCCACATGGAAAAAAAATTAAGAATGACAAAAGAGCAGGTCCTTCAAACTGCGGTAGAAATGGTGAAACTTGCTCGGAAACTTTGCCCAGAAGTTGAGTTTTCCCCCGAAGATGCTGGCCGCTCTGATCCGGCTTTTCTTTATCAAATTATTGCCGCGGTAATCGAAGCGGGAGCTTCAACCATTAACATCCCCGACACGGTGGGTTATACCATGCCTTGGGAGTTTGGAAAACTAATTGAAGATATTATCAACCATGTTCCTCAAATTAAAGAAAAAAATATTGCCGTTTCGGTCCATTGTCATAATGATCTTGGTCTAGCGGTGGCCAATTCTTTAGCCGCCATTAAAGCTGGGGCAACGCAGGTTGAATGTACTATTAACGGGATCGGGGAGCGGGCAGGCAACGCTTCGCTAGAGGAAATTGTTATGGCTTTAAAGACCCGGAAGGACTTCTTTGATTGTGAAACCAGTATTAACACCAAAGAAATTTACAAAACTAGCCGCATGGTAAGCAACCTAACTGGTTTGCTGGTGCAACCTAATAAAGCTATCGTGGGCTCCAACGCTTTTGCTCATGAAGCAGGCATTCATCAAGCTGGGGTTCTGCGGGCGCGAGAAACCTATGAAATCATGAAGCCCGAAGATATTGGCCTAATGGAAAGCCGCCTAGTTTTAGGCAAACACTCCGGCCGACATGCTTTTGCCGAAAAATTAAAAGAAATGGGATATTCTCTTTCCGAAGATAACCTAGAAAAGGCCTTTCAAAAATTTAAGGAAATAGCAGATAAGAAAAAAGAAATAACGGAGCGTGATCTAGAAACTATTGTAGCCGAAGAAGTTTATATTGTTCCTGAAACTTATAGTATTGACTTCATCGACGTCTGTTCTGGAACGCACCAAAAACCCACCGCAAAAGTTAGATTACTATATCGGGGAGAACCCATAGAAGTCACCGAAACAGGAGTGGGACCGGTAGATGCCGTTTATCGAGCCATTGATAAAATTACGAATTTGCCCATTAAGCTGGTCGATTATACCATTCAAGCTATCACCGGCGGAACTGATGCTCAAGGAGAAGTCACGGTACGCATTAAAGAAAATGAAAAAATCTTTGTAGGACACGGGGCTTCCATGGATATTATCTTAGCCAGCGCCAAGGCCTACTTAGCTGCCATCAATCGACTGCTTTTTTCCCGCGCTCAGACCATGGCCAAAGGTCTAGACTAGCTTTCCAACTTTTTAACGTTTCAACTTTTTAACTTTTTTACTCTTCTACCGTAATACAGGTTAAGGTCCTAGCTACAAATCCCGTAGCCTGAATCTTCTTTACAATCATCTCTCCCAGGGTTTTAAGGTCTGGGGCCTCCACAAAAGCAATGACATCATAAGGACCAGTCACCAAGTGTACGGTTTTAACCCCTTTTAGTGCCCTTACGGTATTGGTAAGTTCGATAGCTTTGCCCGGTAAAGATTCAATTAAGATATAGGCCGTAGTCATGCGCTCACCTCCTCGACAAAATTATAACATAATGTTATAATTAAGTCATGTGGCAAAAAATTAGTGCTTACTTTGTGCGCGGCCTTATAACCCTTTTGCCTCTTCTGGTAACCATTTGGCTGCTTTGGTTTTTATTTACCTTTTTTGACAGCATTTTAGGTAATATCCTCGCCGCTCTTTTAGGCAGGCCGATACCGGGCTTAGGTCTTCTAATTACCATTATTTTGATCTTTATTACTGGCTATTTTGCTACCTACATTATTGGAGCCAGGCTTTTTAAGTTTGGCGAAGAATTGTTATATCGGGTTCCCATTGTAAAAAGCATTTATTCTGCGGCCAAACAAATAAATGATGTTCTCTTTGCTCAGAAAAATGTTGAAGAATACCGCCGGGCCTGTATAGTAGAATATCCCCGAAAAGGGATTTGGTCAGTAGGATTTGTGACCTCTGATGCCGCGGCCGAAATAGAAGCCAAAGCCAAAGAGAAAATGATAAACGTTTTTATCCCTAACACCCCTACCCCTGCCACTGGTTTCACCATCGTAGTCCCAGCCCGAGAAGTAATTCTTCTAGATATGAAAATTGATGACGCTTTTAAATACATCATCTCTGGTGGGGTACTAAAACCCAACAACCTCCCGCAGCAAGTTCCTGTTAAGAAAGAATCATGAAGAGAAAATTGATTTGGTTGCACAAAAGTCCCTCCTTTAAAGCTTCCGAAGAATTTGAAAAAGCTTATTATGCCAAAATGTCTCCTAAAGAAAAACTTGAAACCGTGCAATTCTTAAGAGAAGAATATTTTAAAATGAAAAAGGAATTAAGAAATGAAGGTCGAAAAGGACTTCGAAGATTTATTAAGATTATTCAACAAACATAAGGTTAAGTATTGCATCGTCGGGGCATACGCTGTTGCCTTCTACTGCATTCCAAGATATACCAAAGACATGGACATCTTAGTCGAACCAAAGCTTGAGAACGGAGTTAAAATTGTTAAAGCCCTAAATGAATTCGGGTTCAAAAGTTTAGGGCTAACTCCTAATGACTTTACAAAAGAAAGGCAAATTATTCAACTGGGTTATGAACCAGTCAGAATAGACCTACTGACTTCACTCCCCGGCCTTACTTTTGCGAAAGTCTGGAAAAACAAAAAGCTTGGGATCTACGGCAAGCAAAAAGTTTTTTTCATTAGCCGGGATGACTTAATAGAAACCAAGAAAAAAACCAAAAGAAAACAAGATTTCGCTGATCTTGAACTCCTGCTGAAAACTAAGAAAAAGAAATAGACTAACCTTTTACCACTGCCAAAGGCCGCATTCTAGCAACTTTCCTAGCCAAACCCGAATTATGTACCACATCAACCACTTCCCGAACATCTTTGTAGGCCTCCGGCGCTTCTTCCACCAATCCCTTTTTGCTGGCCGAGCGCACAACTACTCCCCGCCTTTCCATTTCCTCTAAAAGTTGACCAACCGAATATTTCCGAGTAGCTGCAGCACGGCTCATCATTCTCCCCGCCCCATGACAAACCGATCCCCAGGTTTCTTTCATAGCCAAGTCAGTTCCCACCAATATGTACGAATACCTCCCCATGTCTCCGGGAATTAAAACTGGCTGTCCTACATTAAGATAATCCTTAGGTAATGCCGGATGTCCCGCGGGAAAAGCTCGAGTAGCTCCTTTGCGGTGCACACAAAGCACTTTTTCCTGACCGTTCACCTTATGCTTTTCCTTTTTAGCAATATTATGAGCTACATCATATATTAAAGAAATACCAAGTTGAGAAGGAGTTGCTCCCAAAACTCTAGCAAAGGATTCCCTTGCCCAGTGCATAAGCATTTGTCGGTTAGCCCAAGCGTAATTAGCTGCCGCAGCCATAGCGGCAAAATAATTTTGCCCTTCAAAAGAATCAATAGGAGCACAACAAAGCTGCCGGTCTGGCAAAGAAATTCCATATTTTTTGACCGCTTGGTTCATTACCGAAATATAATCGGTACACACCTGATGGCCAAGACCACGGGAACCGCTATGCACCATAATGGTAATTTGATCTTTAAAAAGCCCAAAGGCATTGGCTACTTTTTCGTCAAAAATTTCATCCACCACTTGAACCTCCAAAAAGTGATTACCCGAACCTAAGGTTCCTTGCTGGCTGGTTCCTCTTTCTTTGGCATGACGAGAAACCAAAGAAGGATCTGCCCCCTCCATAGCTCCGTTTTCTTCGGTATGTAGAATATCCTCTTCCGTCCCATAGCCATGTTCTACCGCCCACTTTGCCCCCTTGATCATAAGCTTATCCAAATCAGAAGAAGAAAGGGATATGGGTCCTTCTGAACCAACTCCAGAAGGAACCTCTTCCGCCAGTTGATCAGCAATTTCTCGAATCTTAGGTAAGACATCATTTTTGTGAAGATTAGTGCGCATTACCCGGACCCCACAGTTGATGTCGAAACCAACTCCTCCGGGCGAAATTACCCCTTCTCTTTCGGGATCAAAAGCTGCCACTCCCCCAATGGGAAAACCATAGCCATAATGAATATCGGGCATAGCTAAAGAAGGCCCAACGATGCCAGGCATGAAAGCTACGTTTATTACTTGCAAATGAGCATTATCTGAAACAATATGTTCAAGCATGGCCTCATCGGCATAAATGAGCCCATCGGTCAGCATTCCTTCCTTATAGGTTCGCGGAATTTTCCAACGATAATCGTCAATTTTTTCGAATATGTCTTTCCAACTCATGCTCTCACTTCCTTATGAACTCACCCGGGCCAGCTCCCATTGTATCATAATCCCAAAATAAAATAGACCCCCTCCTCCCCACCCTCATCCAAACCTCTAGCATAACCAATTTTTAAGTTTAATCCTAAATATCCCCAGAGATTATAGAGAAGAAAATTTGTTTCTATTCCTACTGCCCTCTTCCATTTTAATTGCTCAATCTTTTCTGAAGTTGCCCCACCCAAATCAAAAAAGACCTCTCCCCAAACTCGATCCAAAAAGGTAGCTCCATACATCAAGCCCCACTCAGGGTAAAATAAGGGAAAACGATATTCAAAGGATGAGGAAACCCCTTTATTTCCCTTTAGGTAAGTAGATGGGTAACCACGCAAAGTGAGATAGCGCCAAGTAAAGTTACCTTGAACAAGCTGTTCTCCCCGGCTGTAGAATCCCTCTAAAAGCAAGGCAAAAACTTGATGTTTCATAAAAGATCTAAAATATTTCCTTAAAAAAGCACTATAGTTAGTAAAATTAAAATCACTTCCCAGCTTGGAGGAAGTTATTTCTACTTTACCTCCTAGATCAATCCCATCTTCGGGACTAATTGAATAAGCGTATTGCCTCGTACTCAAATACCGCCAACCCAAAACTAAAGCATTTAAATTCCCTAAACTAGGTAAGGGATTAAGCCCCTCTAGGCTGGTAAGATTAGATAATTTCGTAGATTGAAGCCCAAAAGAAAAAACCTGGCGATCATATTCAGAAAAAACTCGATGGCGATGAAAAGAAAAAAGCAAAAGATTCCGATTCTCCCTTTCCCAGTAAGTTGAACTATCCCAAGCATAAGCCACCGGCCAGTCCGAAAGCGCTAAGGTTATTTGAGGCAAAAATTGGTTATTGACATAGTAAACTGTATAGGAGGGATAGTTTCCCTCAAAATCATATCCAAAATTTAAGTAGTAAAGATTATGCTGTAAAGGGTCCATTCCTCCTATGTAAATTGAAGTGTGATCACCAGTTTCGGTGACATAACTGTCGGGAATCCAAAAGCGAGGCATAAGTGAGGGCCAGGGATTGTAATCATGAGTTTCGTAATCTTGTTTGTCAGCATCGGCAACATCACGGTTTTGTTTTTCGGTTTCATTTTTTGCCCTCACAACGGCTGACGATGCTGAGGAACGAACTTCTGTCCACTGCTTCGGATCAACCTCCATCACTGCAATGTCATATCCTTTGGAAGAGTAGGAAACATAAGCAAGCTTAGAGCCGTCAGGCGAAACATCGGGCATCATGGCCCCTCCAATCACATTGGTAATCTGGTACAATTTCTTTGACTTTAAATGATAAGCATAAAGATTAACAATCCCGGTTCGATCAGATTCAAAGAAAATATAATCCCCGCCCGGGGCAAAACAAGGATTGGCCTCGGTGGAAGATAAATCAAAATTTACAAGAATTTCCTCATGCTTTGAATCAAGATCAATCAGATATATTTTTTGCCGACCATCAATCGTATGCTTGGCCACCGCCACCATTTTGCCATCGGGACTAAAAGAAGGGGAAAAATATTGCACCCCGGGTTCAAAACTTGTCACATCTGATATTCCAAAGATCGTCCAGAGCTGCAATCTTCGGCTACCTTTTTCATTTTTCACAAAAATAATTGCTTGCCCGCTTGGAGAAAAACATGGATCACTGGCACGCTGTCCTTCGGTTATCCGAGAAATATTTCGGTTTTCCAAGTCCAACAAGTAAAGATCTTTAAAAGTGTAAAAATTCTTAAAATTATCCGCTTTCGAAAATAGTAAATATTTGCCATCGGGACTGAAACTAAAAGCCTCATCAAACACTAAAGCTTCTAAAACTTTTTCTGATCGTCCCGAAGCCAGCTCTAGGCGCCGAATTTGAGGGTAATCGTCGGCGTTGCGCTGCAAATAATAAATAAAACGTGAATCCCTTGACCATTTTGGCTTCAGGTTGTAGTATCCGGTTTGAGTTAGTAATTTCGGTTCCGTCAATTTCCCCAATTTTGATTTTTGCATTTTGAATTTTGAATTTAAATAATCTAACCACTCGTTCCAGAGCATAGAAAGGTTCTTTCCGTAAACAAAAACAAAGGCCGCATCCACCCCCAAAGAAAAAAGAAAATCACCATAAACATGGGCAAAAGAAATTAGCTTGTCTTCTCCATAAGTTTGCGCTAAATACTCCAAAAACTTTACGCCATAAAGATAGCGAAGATGTCCCATGGGCCACTTAACCGTGTTAACCGCTGCCTGATCAATAGATTTTAAATTGTTTTCCAAAACATCCATGCGTATCATTGCTTCCCAGCGAGGATCCCGACCACGACCCGCATTAGTGTAGTGGGTCTCCATGTAAGTGGCCAGGCCTTCGGTTATAAATTCGGGTTCCATAGCATTAGGGAAAATAACCCGACCCAATATAGCTCGTAAAAGGGAAGGTCCACCCTCTGCCATGTCCAGATGCAAAGCATGCGTATACTCATGTAGAAATAAATAATAAAGGTAATCATCGTACTTATAAGGACTTAAGTTACTCCCTAAGTCAGCCAAATATAAGGTAATACAGGGATAAGGAAAAACAGTTGTAAATCCATTTCCATAATCCGTGGTGTCCAGAAGAACCACCTGGGTTTTTAAATCCAACTGATACTTTAAAATTTTTGTAAGAACTTCATGAACTTTTTCTGCCGTAGGAGCAAAACGCTGAGCAATTTCTTCTAATTCAGAGTAATAATGGATAGAAAAATGAGGTGTTTCAAGGGTTTTCCATTTGAGGGAAGGATCCAACCAGATTGCTGCTTCAGCAAAGGACGACCATGGTCCAATGACTAATAACCAAAATAAAGTAAATGTCACAATTAAACAATTAAACAAATCCCAACTATCCAGCTTAAGTCACCCCTAGTAAATCAAAAATCAACCCGTTTTCGTTGTGGGTATCGGTATCGTGTTTTGTCGCGTTATCGGTTTCGGTTTTGTTTTCGGACGACAAAGACCCCAACCATAACGAAAACGTGACGTTACCGATACCGATGCCGACACCTAACAATAAATGTCACAATTAAACAATTAAACAAATCACAATGTCACAATTAAATTGGGATTTGTGACATTGTTTAATTAATCTTTGATCTTTGGTCTTTAGTATGTGGTCTGTAGTCTGCTTTTTGCTTTTTGATTTTTGATTTTTACTTGTCCATCTGATCATCTGACATTCTGATACTCTCGTTCTGATACTCCGATACTCTGATATTCTCACCCATTTGTGGTTCTAAGTCTTAAATTCAACACCTAGCTCTTCCTTAAACCCCTTGAGCAACGCTTCACTCAGTTCCTCAAAACTCACTTCCCTTCCTAAAACCTCCTCCACACTCACCGCATCAATATTATTATATTGCTGCTTGAGAACCGAAAAAGCCTCTGGCGGTGTTCTTCTTACGAAGATCGAACCCTGCTGAAGCATTGCTCGTCGACCTCTTTTCTGCGCGCTACCTACAATTTTTTTGCCATCTACGCTGATTTCGTAATTGTTAGTGAGAGCAAAGCAAAGCGGGTTTCGAAATTTGGATTTTGGAATTTTGGTATTGTTTGTAATTTGGTGCTTGTAATTTGTAATTTGAGCATCGATTCCTAGCAGCTTAAGTCCTCTAGCTACCGCTTCTGATATTTTCTTGTAAGAAGCAACCAATCCCTCCGGAAGAATAGGGTTATCAATGGCCGTCACCAGTGAATATGTTACTTCAGCCTCATTGTGGAAAACAATACCTCCACCTGTGGGGCGCTTAACCACTTCCCACCCCAGCTCTTTAGCCCTTTCGGTTTCAATCAGCTGATCAACCTTTTGAGCATATCCTAGCGAAATACATTTCGGTCTCCAAGAATAAATTCTAAGGGTAGAAGGAATAATTCCTTTCTCAAAATCATAAAAAAGTTTTAAATCGTATTGCATGTTAAATAAACCAGAAAGACCAGGAGTTACCATCAGCTGATAAGAAGTCATTAGATATTAAATTTTGAAAGGAACCTTTTTAAGTTTTGGTCTATCCCTGCTCTTTTAGCCAGGGATAACAAACGTTCTCTATCCAAGCTCTGTCCAAAAGAAGCCGCTTTAACTAATTCTTCCGCAAAAACCTTAAGAACTTCTTCCAAATTTTTCATGTTCTTTTTCATGAGAACAAATCTGATGAAGCTTTAAACAAAAGTTTGAAAGCATAAGAGCAGTACGCACCTTTTTTATAGGATCTTCCTGAACCGCTCTTTTCAATGATTCACGCTCAAGTTGTTCTCTCACGCTTAACTTTTTTTAACCGACATGCAAATTATTATACCTTAAAATTCCTGCTCTGGGAAGTAACATAAAAGTAAGTGTTCGGCTATGCAAAGAGAATTTACCCCCTGATTATTCTCTTGCCCTTAAGATTAATATCCCATGGGCTTTATTGATCCAGGATAAGGAATGACAAAGCTGCTTAACGCCCCAAGGATAATATAGATTACTACCGTTATGAATATGACCGCAATCGTGTAAATTAAAGCTTTTTCTTGAGGCACTTTCATCAAAAGCGGAAGTCCCAAATAAAGCAAGTAAATGCTATAAAAACCAGCTAATAGCCCTAAAATGCCTAATGCCGGCCAAATAGAAAAAATTCCCCCTAAAAAAGAAGCAGTGGCAGAATAAGTTGCGACTTTAAATGCCTGAATAAGGTTTTTTTCTCCAGCAAAGTTTGGAGCCAGAAAATCAATAACATAGGCAAGTATCCCAATCCCCAAAAGCATCAGAGCATAACTAACCACCGCCTGGACTATTGCCGTACCCAAAGGAACACGATAAATTCCTACCAAAGGGACCCTCACTCCCAAAAGAGACATCCCAATAATCGAAGCTAAGGGGCCAATCGCTGCTAACCAAAGAATATAACTAGTATAGAGCTCCGCTATCGACTTCTTTTCTTCAGCAATCACTTGCCATTCTTGTTTAGAATTTACAAGAATATTTTTTATCCTCTCTATCATGATTTTCCTCCTTTTCTATAAAAAATTATAAAGGCCGCAACTTTTCAACATGTACATATGTCATTATACCTTAAAATGCTTGGAAAGAAAATAAGTTAAAAACTAAAAAAAATTAAAAAGTTAAAAGATTGTTTAAAGCTCGAAAGCTAGACCAAAGATTGCGGGATGGTAACCCTTTGAAATTCGCTTAGAACTTGCCGATCAGTCAGGCTCGCAATTTGATCAATCGCTTCTCGAGGCGGCATTCCCATCACTTCCGTATAATACTTAAACAGAGTCTCAAAAATAAAAGGAATTTTTTCTTCAAAAGCCAACTTATCTGAGTGCAAATAAATATTTTTATAATTAAACTCTTGCAAGAGGTTCATGGCATGCCCAATTGTATCACTCATCGCTATTTTCCCAATCTTTCTACTTGTTTCAATGGTATTTGTTACTAAGGTATTAAACATTTCTCGAGGGGTTTTCCCTAAAATGCTTCTTATTTCTTTTAATTTTTTCCTTTCCTCCTCTAAGAGAGCTTCTTCTCTAATAAACCCATGGGTTAAGGCATCTTCTAAGTCCACCGGAAGGTAAGCAATTCGATCTGCCAACCTTACTACACATCCTTCATAGGTTAAAGGAAAAGCCCGGTCTTCCTGAGGATTCAATAAGCTAGTTATCTCCTCTTTAGTTAACGTTATTTCCCGATACCTAGTTCTCTCTTTCAAGAATTTTTCGTAAATTGGAGAGGATCTTGGAGCTAAAACATATTCATTTCCTTCTCCCCAATGATGAAGGATTCCATCTAAAACCTCCAAAGTAAGGTTTAATCCAGAACGATTTGGAAGGTATTTCTCCAACTCACTAGCAATACGGAAACTTTGGATATTATGTCTAAAATGATGCTGAAATTTGGGATAAGAATTATGATCTTTCTTATGTTCCAACAACTCTTTTTCTGATACATTATCCAAAACCCTATGACTAATGTCATCTAAAACCTTTTCTCCGGGATGACCAAAAGGAGAATGCCCTAAGTCATGGCCTAATCCAATTGCCCAAATCAAGGTGGTATTCAAACCTAATGCTTGGCCAATACTTTCAGCTAGCTGAGCAACTTTAATGGAGTGGAAAGCACGCGTATGAATAGAAGGACTCTTAGGAAAAGCAAAGACCTGGGTTTTACCAGCCAAGTTTCGAAAAGCAACCGAATGAACTATCCTACCTAAGTCCCGGTAATAAGCCGTGCGGTAAGGATCAGGTTCTTCTGGTTCTAACCTGTTTCCTGCTCCTCTGCTTTTTGACGCCCAAAAAGACAAAATGTTCTCTTCTAATCTTTCTTGTTCTTCACGATTGTAAATACAAAAAGTAGCACTTGCCTTCGCTAAAAGTTGCAACCTATTAGCTGCTTCTCGGTTCCCTTTTCGAGCCGCCATTATATCGTTTAAGTAGGCCCGGACCTGAGCGCTATTTATATCTAATTTTTCTCGTCCAAAATAATGAATATCTGCTAAACGTATTTTTAGCTTCTTTCTCTCACCCAAAGGAATAATTGCGCCAATACCCCTTTCCCTAAAAGACAAACCCAATCGATAACTTTTTGAAATTTTCATTTTAAACCCTCAAAGATATTAACTTTCCCATTTAAATGTCTATAAGAGTTTCCAAAAATTTCACTAAATCATGAAGAAATAAAAACAAAAGAAAAGTAGGGTTTAAGGCCTAAAACGCAAATCCGGCTCCCGTGCGGCTTTGACTTCGTCTAGGCGGCGAACCGGGGTGGTGTGAGGAGCAGATTTTACTAGCTCCGGATCGACTTCGCACTCCTTGGCAATCTTAATCATAGCTTCACAAAAGGCATCAAGAGTTGCCTTTGATTCGCTCTCGGTAGGCTCGATCATGATGGCTTCTTCGACAATTAAGGGAAAATACATAGTCGGAGGATGAAAACCGTAATCGATTAAACGCTTGGCAATATCCAAAGCTTTTACCCCATACTTTTCCTTCTGCCACTTGGCGGAGATAACAAACTCGTGCTGGCAGGGGCGGTCGTAAGGCAGATAATAATACGGTTTTAATTTGTTCATCATATAATTTGCATTTTCAACCGCCTTTTCCGAAACCTCTTTCAATCCTTTGGCTCCTAAGGAGCGAACGTAGGCATAGGCCTTAATGATTACCCCAATATTTCCATGAAAAGAATGGACCCGGCCAATGCTTTTGGGGAAATCAGAAATCAATGCATAGAAACCTGATTCGTTTTTGACAATTCTGGGAACTGGCAGAAAAGGCTCAAGCTTTTTGTTAACTCCCACCGGTCCAGATCCAGGCCCGCCCCCTCCATGTGGGGTCGAAAAAGTTTTATGCAAATTAAAGTGAGCAACATCGAAACCTAAATCTGCCGGACGGCAAATTCCTAAATTAGCGTTGGCATTAGCGCCGTCATAATATAAAAGTCCACCTGCTTTGTGAACAATCTCCGCAACCTCCAGAATATGCTCATCAAAAAGTCCTAAGGTATTGGGATTGGTTAGCATCAAGCCCGCGGTATCTTCCCCAACAACTTTTTTTAACTCATCAAGATCAATGTTTCCTCGTCTATCGGATCTTACCACCACCACCTGATACCCAACCATGCTCACCGATGCAGGGTTAGTCCCATGTGAAGAATCGGGTATTATAATCTTGTTCCTTAATTTTGATTTTTGATTTTTGATTTTTGATTTTTCTTGATGATAAGCTTTAATCATCATAAGCGAGGTAAGTTCCCCGTGAGCCCCGGCCGCAGGTTGAAAGGTAAAAGCATCATAACCAAATATAGCACATAAGTACTGCTCAAAATTATAAAGTAGTTCGAGGATTCCTTGGACCTCACTTTCATTTTGAAGAGGATGAATGTTGGTAAAGCCAGGAAGTTTTGCAATTTCTTCGTTAACCTTCGGACTGTACTTCATAGTGCAAGAACCAAGGGGATAAAAATGGGTGTCAACGGAAAAGTTTTTCTGGGATAATCGAGTAAAATGACGAACTACCTCCAATTCCGACAGCTCCGGAAGATTTAACTCTTCACGCAGCAGGTCTTTTGGCATCAGTTTGTTTAGATCTTCAGCGGGAACATCTAACTCGGGGAGTGAATATCCTTTGCTTCCAGGAATAGATTTTTCAAAAATAAGTGGTTCACTCATTAAAACTCCGAATGACCAAGTCCGAATTCCCAATTTATTAGATAACTGCCCTCTGACTCACCGGGTCAAAAAAGTGAATCTTCCTTAAGTTAAAGACCAAGCCAAAGGGGCTACCGGGCTTAGGATCGGCCATCGCCCCCACCCTACCAATCAACGATATTGGCCCCGCATGAACATAAACATAGGTTTCTGAACCCATTAACTCCCTGAAGTCTACCTTAGTTTCCACAATAAACTTTTGCTCAATCCATCCTGAGGAAGGAACATCCCAAATGTCTTCGGGACGGATCCCAAATACAATTTCCTTATCTACATATTCTTCAAGCAAGTGATCAACATCTTTAGGAATATCAAAAGTAAAGCCCTCGCATTCAAAAGCATACCCCTGATCTTTACTTCGACGAATCATGCCTTTAACAAAGTTCATGGGAGGAGAACCAATAAAGCCCGCCACGAAACGATTAGCTGGCTTTTCATAAACGGTAAGCGGATGATCTACCTGCTGTAGCTCTCCATTAAGAATCACAGCTACACGCTGACCTAAAGTCATGGCTTCTACTTGGTCGTGGGTAACATAAACCACGGTGGTTTCCAGCCTCTTATGTAATTTTTGAAGTTCTGCTCGCATCTGCACTCTCAGTTTGGCATCGAGATTAGAAAGAGGTTCATCCATTAAAAAGACCTGAGGATTCCTAACAATTGCTCGCCCCACCGCGACCCTTTGCCGCTGTCCTCCCGAAAGCTGCCTGGGGAAACGATCCAGAAGATTAGTTAACCCCAAAATTTCTGCTGCTTCTTTTACTCGCACATCAATTTCCTTTTTAGGCACCCCGCGCAATTTTAAGCCGAAAGCCATATTGTCATAAACATTCATGTGGGGATAAAGAGCATAAGATTGAAAAACCATGGCAATGTTGCGGTCCTTAGGAGGAACATCGTTAACTAAATGATCCCCAATATAAATTTTTCCCTCAGACACCTCCTCCAACCCCGCAATCATGCGCAAAGTAGTGGTTTTACCGCAACCAGAAGGTCCCACCAAAACTACAAACTCTTTGTCTTTGATCTCAAGGTTAACCTCTTTTACCGCAATTACATCCCCGAATCTTTTTGTTACCTTCTCTAATAAAACCCTGGCCAATGGGTTGCTCCTTTCCTAATTTCAAATCTGCTTGACTAAATTAGCAAGCTCGATAGCGGATAAAGCGGCAGCGAAACCTTTGTTCCCTGGTTTAGCCCCCGCTCGCTCCAGAGCTTGTTCTAAGTTATCCGTAGTCAAAATACCAAAAATTACCGGCACCCCCGTTTCGAGCGAAACCTTTGCTACCCCTTTAGCTGCCTCCGAAGCTACATACTCGAAATGCGGAGTTCCTCCTCTAATAACCGCACCTAAACAAATTACCGCGTCATAATTTTGGGCTATTTTTTTGGCCACTAAAGGAATTTCAAAAGCCCCCGGAACCCAAACCACATCCAAGTTTTCTTCCTTAGCCCCATGCCTTTTCAAACAATCCTCCGCTCCTGCTAACAACCCCTTTGAAACCAGCTCATTAAACCGAGAAACAATAATCGCTATTTTTAACCTACTGGCATCAAGATTTCCTTCGATTGTTTTTCCCACCTTTATCCTCCTCCTTATCTCCAAAATCTAATATATGACCAAGCTTGCAAGCTTTAGTTTTTAAATACTTAGCATTGTATTCATTAGGTTTAATTTTCAAAGGGACCCGTTTAGTAATCCGCAAGCCATAACCTTCTAATCCCACTACTTTCCTAGGATTGTTGGTAATCAACCTGATGGTCGACAAACCCAAATCTGCTAAAATCTGAGCGCCAATACCATAATTCCTTAAATCTGGAGGATATCCCAACAGCCGATTAGCTTCAACCGTGTCTACCCCTTTTTCCTGAAGTTCATAGGCGCGCAACTTGTCCCTTAGACCAATCCCTCTTCCTTCTTGGCGCATGTAAAGCAAAACTCCCTGGCCACAAAACTCAATCAATTCTAAGGCCTTAGTTAGCTGTTCTCCACAATCACACCGCAAGGACCCAAAAGTATCACCGGTTAAACATTCAGAATGGACTCTGACTAAAACATCTTTTTTTCCCGAAACTTGTCCCTTTACCAGAGCGACATGATAATCTCCAGTTAAAAGGTCTTCATATCCAATGGCCTGAAATTGTCCAAACTTGGTGGGCAAGTTAACGGTTGGACCTCTTCTAATAAGCTTTTCCCTTTTCACCCGATAGGCAATAAGGTCAGCAATAGAAATAATCTTCAAATTATGCGTGTGAGCGAAATCTAAAAGTTGAGGAAGACGAGCCATGGTGCCATCGGGATTAATTATCTCACAAATAACGGCCGCCGGGAAAAGACCTGCCAACCTGGCTAAGTCCACCGCCGCCTCAGTGTGACCCGCTCTCTTTAAAACCCCACCTTCCTTAGCTCTTAGAGGAAAAACATGGCCAGGGCTAACCAAATCATCTTTTTGAGAACAAGGATTAATGAGGACTTCAACGGTCTTGGCCCGATCTGCCGGAGAAATACCGGTAGTTATTCCAAATCTGGGGTGGGCATCAACCGAAATAGTAAAAGCCGTATGCATGCTTTCCCTATTGTCTTCTACCATGGGACGCAAACCCATCTCTTCCAAACGGTCGCCGGTCATGGGGACACAAACCAGTCCTTTGGCATGGGAGATCATAAAGTTTATGGCCTCAGGGGTAATCTTTTCCGCCGCCATGACCAGGTCCCCCTCGTTTTCCCGGTCCGCATCATCCACTACAATTACCACACGCCCATTCTGAATGTCTTGAATTGCCTCCTCGATTGAATTGAACCCTTTCTTCATTTTCCTGATCTCCCGATTCAGCTGATATCCCAATACCCCTTAGTTATCCATCCACCCCAAAGGCAAAAAACCCATTCTTACTAGAGTTTCTTCCCCTACTAATGGTTTTTCTTCTCTTCTTAAATGCCGCTCCAAATATTTAGAAAGAATATCTACCTCAATGTTAACCTTATCCCCAACTTTCTTCAATCCCAAAGTAGTATTTTTAGCGGTATGAGGAACAATCGAAACAGAAAGCAAACCATCACGAAAGTCAGAAACCGTGAGGCTAACTCCATCAATGGCAATAGACCCCTTGGGAACAATATAGCGCAAAAGCTCACTGGGGATAGATAGAAAAAGTTCTAAAGATTCCGCTTGGGCCACATAGTTTTTTATTTCCCCTACTCCATCAACATGCCCCGTTACCAAGTGCCCACCCAAGCGGCCACTAAGCAAAAGTGCCCTTTCTAAGTTAACGCGATCACCAATTCTTAATTCTCCTAAGGTTGAAGTTTTTAAGGTTTCTAAAGAAAGGTCAAACTCAGCAAAGCCACGCCGAGTTGCAGTAATCGTCAAACAAACCCCATTAACCGAAATACTATCTCCCACCTTTGCCTCATCGAAAATTTTACCCGCAGAAACTGCCAGTTTGGTAAGCTTCGATCCCCTCACCAATCCGGCAACTAAACCTAACTGTTCTACTATTCCCGTAAACATCTCACTTATAATTTTAACATATTATCCTTTCTTTCTCAAGTAAGCTCCCAAAATGCCATTAATAAATTTTGCCGCCTCTTCAGTTGAGTATTTTTTGGCTAATTCTACTGCTTCGTCGATTACCACTGAGGCCGGAGTTTCACCGGCATTTATTTCTGATAAGGCCAAGCGTAAAATGCTGTGATCAACTTTACTTAAGCGATCGAGAGGCCAATCAACCGTAAGTTGAGCAATAATTTGATCGGATTTTTTCCGATTCTCCCACGAAGTTAAGGCCAATTTTTTAGCAAATTCTACTGTTTCGGGAATAAATTTTTCACTTTCCAAAACGCTACGGAGGGATTCTTCCATCGAACATTTAGAAACTTCTGCCTGATAAAGCGCTTGCATTGCCAAACGACGAGAAGTAGATCGTTTGCCCATTAGCTTCCAAAATGTTCTTCAACAAACTTGGTCGTAACTTCTCCCCGACGAAAGGCAACGTTGCGCATCACCTTAAGATGAAAAGGAATGGTAGTGGCTATGCCATCAATCACAAACTCATCTAGAGCTCGCTCCATTCTTTGAATAGCCTCACCGCGATCCTTCCCCCAAGCAATTAACTTGGCGATCAGAGAATCATAATGAGGTTGAATGACATAACCTGTATAAGCATGGCTGTCGACTCGAATGCCTGGTCCCCCGGGAGCGTGGTAAGCTTTAATTTCTCCCGGGCAAGGGAGAAAATTTCGCTCATGATCCTCGGCATTTATTCGACACTCAATGGCATGACCGTGATACTTAATATCGTTTTGCCGCAAGCGAAGTTTTTCTCCCGCAGCAATCAAAATCTGTTCCTTAATAATATCAACCTGAGTAATCATTTCTGTAACCGGATGCTCCACTTGGACGCGGGTGTTCATTTCCATAAAATAAAATTTCCCATGTCTGTCAAAAAGAAATTCAATGGTGCCGGCGCTAAAATAATTTACCGAACGAGCTGCGCGCACCGCCGCTTCTCCCAATTTCTTTCGGGTTTTTTCGTTTACTGCCGGAGAAAGGGATTCTTCAACGAGTTTCTGATGACGTCGTTGTATTGAACAATCCCTTTCGCCCAAATAAACATAATTGCCATGTTCATCCGCCAAAATTTGAACTTCAATATGCCGAGGTTCCTCAATATACTTTTCTAAGTAAACTTCAGGATTCCCAAAAGCGGCTTCGGCCTCAGAACGAGCGGTACGCATCAGGTGAATAAATTCATTGCGATCCCAAGCTACTCGCAGGCCCCTCCCTCCACCCCCTGCGGTGGCCTTAATGGCAACGGGATAACCGATTTTATCCGCAATTTTAATCGCTTCTTTTTCATCGGCAATGGTTCCTTCAGATCCCGGAACTACGGGCACCCCAGCTTTAGCCACGGTTTTGCGAGCAGTGGCCTTATCCCCCATCTTTGCCATTGCTTCTATGGGAGGGCCAATAAACTTAATCCCATTGGCAGCACAAATCTCGGCAAACTTGGCATTCTCAGCCAAAAAACCATAACCAGGATGAATAGCATCTACCCCCGCTACTTCAGCTACAGAAATAATGCTTGGGATGTTTAAATAACTTTGACTCGGAACGGCAGGACCAATACAAAAAGCTTCATCCGCGATTTTTACATGAAGAGCATCCCGATCGGCTTCCGAATAGACGGCAACGGTCTTTATTCCCAGCTCCCGAGCCGCCCGGATAACTCTTACCGCAATTTCCCCGCGATTGGCAATTAGGAGTTTTTTAAACATGGGAATATAATTTTAGCATAAAATCGATCCCCCGACAAGGCAACGGGCTAGAAAAAGGTCAAATACAACATTAAGCATGATATGACCGTGAAACTGCCAATCGTTAGCCAAGCAATGAAATTAAAGACCGGGCCGTTGACATGCATTCCCATGAGTCGCCGATCATTGATCAATTTCAGCACCACCCAAAAAACAAAAGGCAAGATCAGTGTGTTCAGGGCCTGGGAAGCAGTCAAGACAAATATCATCGGCAGTTTCGGGATCAAGACCAGCAAGGTACAGGAGAACAAGCAAAAACCAAAGATTGAATAAAATAACGGAGCTTCCTTGTAGGTAGCGTTGACTTTTCTCTCTGTCCCCAGCACCTCCGTCACAGCATAAGCCGTCCCCATAGAAATCACACAAACGCCAAGCAAAGAAGCGTTTAACAATCCCCAGGCAAAAAGGTGCTTGCCCAGACTGCCCAGAAAAGGAGCCAGCGCCAGCGCCGCGTCAGCTGCATCCTCGATGCGAATGCCCTTTACATAAAGGGTCGCCGCGCAAGAGATAATAATGAAATATGCTACGAAATCTGTCCAAAATGAACCGAAAAGAACGTCCAGCCTGGCATTCTTGATATGTTTTTTGTCAATTCCCTTATCAACAAAATACGACTGCACAAAAAATTGTCCCCAAACGGTCAAGGTTGTCCCGATCAAAGCTGTAGCCATAAAGATATAATCGCGGTTCATTTGCAAAGTCGGGAAAAAACTGCCCCGCAACATGGCTGGGATGTCCGGCCGCGCCAGGAAACCATTTATGATATAACAAAAAAATAGAATGCAAGAAGTCAAGAAAATGTTCTGAACAAAATTAAAGCTCCCCCTCAAGACCACGAACCAGATGACCATGGAAAAAATCGGCACAAAGATAAGACGCGGAATGTGATAAAGATCTGCAACCGCAGCAATGCCGGCAACATCGGCCAGAATGTTGGTATAGTTGGCCAGAAAGACTAGCATAATCAACACTACTGCCAAACGCAGACCAAACCGCTCCCTGATTAGATCGGCCAAACCCTTCCCCGTCACGACCCCTAGGCGCATTCCCATTTCCTGTGTGATATAGAGCATAAAGGTTATCAAAATGAGGATCCACAGCATCTGGTAGCCAAAATGCGCGCCGACCACCGAATAGGTAGCAACGCCACCGGCATCATTATCAGCGGTCCCGGTAATGATCCCCGGCCCGACCACCGACAAAAAAACCAGCAAACGATTTATCCAATAATTCCAGTTCTTTAGCTTCATCCCAGCATTTTCCTTTTACACTTTAACCAACCATTTGCCGCTTGCGACGAGCAAAGGGAGGGAGAATAAAGTCCATCACATCATCCACAGTTACAATCCCCAATATTTTCCCCTCCTTGTCCACCACCGGCACCGCTAACAAATTATATTTGGAAATAATATCGGCTACTTCTTTCTGGTTCATCTCTGGATAAACAGTAATGCAATCTTTAATCATGATCTCTTCGATTTTCTTTTCCGGAGGAGCGATGATTAAGTTACGCAAAGAAAGCACCCCCACTAGCTTTCCGGCTCCGTCAATGACATATAAATAATAAATGGTCTCCGCATTGGGAGCTAATTCTCGCAGGCGGGCAATTACTTGCTCAACCGTTAAATCTTGCGGTAAAGTTATAAATTCCGTAGTCATCAATCCTCCCGCAGTTTCATCACGATGCTTAAGCAATTTTTTAACTTCTTCAGAGCGTCGTACCCGCATAAGACGCAACAATTCTTCCGCCTTCTCTTGAGGCAAATCCCCAATAATATCCGCTACCTCATCCACGGGCATTTTCTCTAGAATACGAAGCGCCTTCTTGGTATCTAAGGCAGAAATTAACACTGCCCCTAAAAGGGGTTCTAGCTCATGCAGAGCTTCGGCCGCCGTTTTTTCGGTAAGAGCTGAAAAAATCTCGGTCCTTTTTTCTGTCTGAACCTGAGAAATAACTTGAGCGATATCAGCCGGGTGCAAATCTGCTAAAGATCTGGAGGGAACCGTAATTTGACCTTTAGCCAAGCTCTGAACATGATCCCAACCAATTAGCTGCTCTGGAATTTTTTTCCCAAACAACCCTAAAAAACTTTCAACCATTTTTTCTAGCTTTAATCTTCTCAATATTCCACGAAAACCCACATCAGCGGCAATGAGACGAACATCTTGCTCCACCTTGGCCAGCTTAAGATCGTTAACCCGAATAACGCGCGCCCCCTCCAAATCTACAATCTGCTGATCCATAACATCTCTACCCAATAAAACTTCCTCTCCCCGCAAAGTAGTAAAAACTACTTGGTCCCTAGTAGTTCGCGTGGAAACAAATTGGCGACCTATAAGATCAATTTCTCCCATTAAAATCACCTGCTCCTTGCCCCCATCCGCCGTAACTTTAACTAAAAGACCCGTTACCCGAGGGAAAGTTTCCCCCAAGGTAATAATAATATCTTCTACCTTCCCAATATTTTCCTGAAGGCGATCTACTACCGGCACCCCTATTAACTCAGAAACAAACATTTCTGAAAAAAGAACCATACTTAAGATATTTTACCCCGCCGAGGCCAGAATAACAAGGGAAAAAAAGATGGGCTAGTTTGAGATCACAAAAAACTTTCCTGGCAGTTGACGAACGATATTTTTTAACTCCAACATCATGAGCAAGCTTGAAACTTGAGGAACAGAAAGTCCACTCTCTACGGCAATAGCGTCCAAATGCTTGGGTTCTCGAGAAAGTAAGGAGAAAATTTTCTGCTCCTCAGGCAACAAATTTAAAGAGGCCTGCTTAATCTCTAAAGCTTTTGGGGCCGAGCTTGATGGGGGCGGAACTGCTGGAAGCTCGAATTTTAACTCTTCTAATACGTCTTCCACGGTTTCAACAAGCTTTGCTCCCTGTTTAATTAACCAATGGGGCCCTTTAGCTTGTTCGCTTTGAACATTTCCAGGAACGGCAAAAACTTCTCTGCCTTGTTCAAGAGCTAACTTAGCCGTAATCATGGCCCCACTGTCGTACTGACCTTCCACTACAATCACTCCTAAAGACAGACCGGAAATAATACGATTGCGCCGAGGAAAATTTCCCTTTTCACTTTTCGTTCCCAGCGGGAACTCCGATAACAAACACCCACTTTTCCAAATATCTTGTGCCAGAATGCGATTCTGCGGTGGATAAATGATATCCAAGCCACTGCCCAAAACCGCAATGGTCTTTCCTCCAGCCGCTAGCGCTCCCTGGTGGGCTGCGGTATCAATGCCCAGGGCTAAACCAGAAACTACTACTATCCCCACCGAAGCTAACCCTTCTGCTAACTTTTTTGATACTTCCAGCCCATAGTGAGAAGCTTTCCTGGTACCAACAATAGCTACCGCCTTTTCAAAATCTAATTTCCCTTTCACAAACAAAACGGGAGGCGGATCATAAATATACTTTAAATTCTTGGGGTAGTTCTCGTCTTCTAAGGTTATGACCGTGATCTTTTCCCTCTCAACCGCTTCCCATTCTTCCTCAAGCTTAATTTGTTCTCTATGCTCTAAAAAGGCCTTTGCCGCAGGACGATTTAAGCCCTCAACTTTCCAAATCTCTTCTGCTCCCGCCTGCCAAACTGCGCGTATGCTCCCAAAATGCTCCCACAATTTTTTTATGGTCACCGGGCCTAAATTTGGAATTTTATTGATTGCGAGCCAGTATTTTAAGTTTTCGTTCATTTGTCTACCATCCTTTAGCCCCGATCACAATCGTTAGTTTATAAAGAAGAATCTTCGTGCAGAGCGGTTTTAAAAGCTGCCTCTTGTGCGGAAGGAGAAGCCGGCAAAGGAGGAAGATCTTTAAGGTCTTTCAAGCCAAAATGCTTAAGAAATTCTTCTGTGGTAGCATAAAGATAAGGACGCCCTACGCTTTCACTGCGCCCCACTTCCTGGACCAGCTTCTTAGCCAGTAAGGTCTCAATCACCCAACCCGAATCCACTCCCCGAAGTCGTTCAATTTCCACCCGAGTAACTGGTTGTTTATAAGCAATGATGGCTAAGGTTTCTAAGGCCTGAGGAGAAAGCCTAGTTTCTTCCCTGGGATTAATGATTTTGCGCACATACTCAGCATTTTCGGGATTAGTTCCCATAAGATAACCACCCGCCACCTTAAAAATTTGCACCCCCGATGCTTGTCTTTCCTTAACCATTTCTTCCAAAAGCACCTCTAGCTTTTCTCGAGAAACATCCAATGCCAGCTCCAACTCTTCCAGCGCCAATGGTTCGGAAGCCACAAAAAGAAGGGATTCCAAAATATTTTTAATGCGCGCATCTTCCATCATATCTTTACCCGCTCCCTTTCCACCAAAGAAGTAGCAAAAACTAAAATTGAACCGAAATGACGGTTCTGCAAGACATAAATAGCTTGCTGCTTTACCAACTCCAAAATAGCAAGAAAAGTTAAGATTACTTCTAAACGCGTTCGGCGTAAAAATAGATCTTCAAAAGGAATTCCTTCCTTCCTGCCGGCCAAAAGATGCATAATTTCCCCAATGCGATCCTCCAAAGTAATTTCTTCTTTTGTTATTGAAACTACCTGCTCGCGGGCCAAGGCCTCTTCGTAAACTCGTTTAAAAGCTATTACTAAGTCGCGCAGATTTACTCCTACAAGCTCTATTTCAGAATTTCGTTCCTCCCCTTCCCGGCCAAAAACCCGGTCAAAAATTTCTTTCCTCTTCTGCAAACGAAAGGCAATTTCCTTATAAACTTCGTATTCTTGAATGTGTAAAGAAAGGGTTTCTTCGATCTCTGTCACTTCTTCTTCAATTTCTTTCTCAGAGGAAGGAAGCAGGGCTTTGGATTTCAATTCTAAAAGATAAGCAGCCATATATAAGAAATCGCAAGCTAAAATTAAATTAGGTTCCGCTGTTTTCCAATATTCAAAATAAGAAGAAACAATTTGCGCAACCGAGACCCGATAAATATCAATCTTGCCTTCATCGATGGCTTTTAACAACAAGTCAAAAGGCCCTTCAAAAACTTCAAGCTTTACCTGGTAAGCAAGTTCTTCGGTCATTTTAAACCCACGGCTTTCTTTGCTTCTTCTAGGGTTTTGCCGGCTACCTCTCTTGCCCGAGAGGCCCCTTCTGCTAAAACTTTATCAACCCTTTCCGGGTGCTTTTCCCACTCTCTTCTTCGAGCATGAATGGGAGCAAGGTATTTTATCAAATATTCGGCCAATTCTTTTTTACATTCGACACAGCCCCTTTTCGCCTCGCGACACTCAGAAGCTACCCGGTCGGCCGCTTCCGGCGCAAAAATTTTATAAAAAGAAAAAGCCGAGCACACTTCTGGGTGCCCCTTATCTTCTTTTTTTACGCGCGCAGGATCGGTAACCATAATGCTTATTTTGCGTCGAACAACCTCGGGCGGATCCGAAAGGGCAATAGTATTTTGATAGGACTTGCTCATTTTCCTGCCATCAGTTCCGGGAAGAACGGGAAACTCGGTAAGCTCTTCCTTGGGCTCAGGAAAAACTTCTTTCTTATACAAAAAATTAAAACGCCGAGCAATTTCACGAGTAAGCTCTAAATGAGGAAGCTGGTCTTCTCCTACTGGTACCAACTGGGCCTTGTAAATTAAAATGTCCGCCGCTTGCAATACCGGATAACCCAAAAAACCATAAGTTCCTAGGTCCTTTTCTTTTAATTCTTCAATCTTACTCTTGTAAGTCGGCACTCGCTCTAGCCAAGGCAGGGGGGTAATCATTGAAAACAATAAATGAAGTTCCGCATGTTCGGGAACATCTGACTGGCGAAATAAAACACATTTTTGGGGATCTAAACCAGAAGATAAAAGGTCAACTGCCAACTGATGGATGTCTTCTCGCAAACCTTTGGTCTCCGCATAGCCCACCGTTAGGGCATGAAAATCAGCAATAAAGAAGTAGCAATCGTACTTTTCTTGAAGGCGCACCCAATTTTCTACCGCGCCCTTTAAATTTCCTAAATGTAGCCGACCGGTAGGCTGAATCCCAGAAAGTACTCTTTTCTTAGTCATTTTTCCTGTCTGTTATTATAACATGTCAGGAGGAACATTTAAATAACGCAAAGAAAACTCTACCGTCTTTTTAAAAACCGGACCACAAACCGTCTCTCCCCAAATCACCCCCTTAGGATTATCGATAACCACTAACCCGATGAGCTCCGGATCCGTTAAAGGAGCTAAGCCAATAAAGGAAGCTATATAGCTTCCTTTTAAATAACCCCTCCCCCCTAAAGCGGCCTTTTGCGCCGTCCCGGTTTTTCCCCCCACTTTGAAATCCTCCATCTGAGCACGCCTTCCAGAACCTTTTAAAACTACATTGTGCAATAGTTCTTTAACTTGAGCAACAGTTTTATCCGAAAGCGGCTGCCCTCTTTCTTCAGGAACCATTACTTTTACAAACTTCCCATCCCGGCTCTCAATTTTTTTGATCAGGTACGGGCGAACCATCTTCCCCTTATTGGCAAAGGCAGAAAAAGCTTGCAAAAGCTGGAGGGGAGTAACTGCCACACTCTGCCCAAAAGTCATCATAGCTAAATCTGGCTTGTACCAATTTTTCCAAAAGCGAAGAATCCCCCCGGATTCCCCCAGCAAACCAAACCCCGTTTCTTCTCCAAAGCCAAACTTCTTTAAATGCCGATAAAATTTCTCGGGACCCAACTTTAAACCTACTTGCACTGCTCCGGTATTAATCGATTGCTCTAACATAAAAGAAAGGGAAATTTCTTTTCCTGGCCAATCAATCCGGTGAGAATTTTTAATAATTTTTCCCCCCACTTCAATTTGATCCAGAGCTTTAAGTTTAGTATTTAAATCGATTACTCCCTCTTCTAAGGCCGAAGCCGCAGTAATAACTTTAAAGGTAGAACCGGGCTCGTAGGGATCAAGAAAACGGGGATGCCAAAGTTTTTTGTCAAATTTATAAAAAAAATTGGGATCAAAATCAGGTTTGCTGGCCAAGGCCAAAATTTCTCCGGTCTTAGCCTGCATAATAATTACCATTCCAGAGTCGGCTTTAAATTTTTTTACCTGATCTTCTAATTCTCTTTCCACTAAATACTGCAAATTAGTGTCAATGGTTAAAGTAACATTTAATCCTTCTTCTTTTGGCTGAATTTCGCGCCCTGCCCCATAAAGTTCTCTGCCCAAAGGATCACCCTCCGTAATAATTTTCCCTTCTTTTCCCCGAAGATATTTTTCACAGGCCAGCTCCAAACCAGAAAGACCTTGATTGTCAGAACCCACAAAACCCAGAAGCTGAGAAGCCAAGTGCCCTTTAGGGTAAATGCGCTTTTTCTCTTGGAGGATAAAATAAGCCTGGGGATTTTTTGCCTGCACGGCCTCAGCTTCTTTCTTTGAAACTTTGCGCGCTACCCATTGAAAGCCGTGCTCTTGGGTAAAAACCGAATAAGCATCAACCATAGAAGCTAACACTTGACCTTGGCGATCGTAAATATCTCCTCGCTGAGAAGCAAGGGGAATAATGCGCGTGCGCTGTTCTTGAGATTTTTCTTGATAAAAACGAGTATGAATAATTTGCAGATCAATTAAACGCCCCAAAGCCAGTAAAAAGAGAAAAGAAAGCAAAATCACAAGAAGCCAAACTCTTCTAGAAAACATCTCTAAGCTCCACAAAGAGAAGTTAAAAGCATTTCAATTACTACTTGTGGTTCCTCGTTGGTTCTTAAGCGAAGGTTTGCCTGTAAGAGATATTCAAAATTTCTTTTGAGTTCTTCCAAGCTAAAAAAATTAATATTTTCCAAGCACTTTTTAACAAAATAGGGACTGGCTTTCGCCTGCTGGGCTAAAAGAGAAGGATTGGTGGTCTTTGAACTCTTGATGAGAAGCATTAAACGGTATTGAGAAGCAATAGTCGCTAACAGGTAAGAAAGATCTTCCTTATTTTTAAATAAATCTTGAAACACCTTTAGGGCTTTCTTTGTGTTTTTAAAACGGAGTGCTTCTAATAAGTGAAACACATTTTTTTCTCCCGGTGAAGCTAACGCTAAAACATCATTTTCTTCAATCTCTTCTCGCTCCCCCACATAGGTTACCAATTTTTCTATTTCCTCAGCTAAGAATCTAAGATTCAAACCGCAAATTTCCGCAAGCAGATTAATGGCTGATTCCGAAATTTTTTTATCATGCCTTTGGGCACGCTCACGCAGCCAACTCCGAAGCTCATGCTGCTGCCAAGGAGCAAAACCCTTATACTCTATAACCTCCCCTTTTAGATCAATGAACTTATAGAACTTTGACCTTTGGTCAATCTTCGTTCCTTTAAAAACAACCGTAACTTGGGGAGAAAGATTTTCTAGTAAAGAAAGAAGTGACTCTTGCTTTTCCGAATTAATTTCAAAATCACGCACAATAACCAGCTTTTCTTCTCCAAACATAGGAGTGGTTTGAAAGGCCGCCGCGAGCTTTTCCAAAGAAGCTTCTTCCCCTTCAATTACTTCTATATTCAGGGAAGGGTTAGAAATTGATCTCTTAAGCTCATCAATTTTTTCATCAATTAAAAAATCTTCTTCGCCATAAAGAAGATATATCTTTTTTTTCATATCTTCTATGCCTAACCTAACACTACCTTTTTGCCTGCCAGGTGCGCGAAAAAAGAAAAAGCCGACGGCCAGATTCGAACTGGCGACCTGCTGTTTACGAAACAGCTGCTCTAACCAGCTGAGCTACGTCGGCAAGTAAGCCCCATTAAAGCCGGGAGAGGGACTCGAACCCACAACCTACTGATTACAAATCAGTTGCTCTACCATTGAGCTATCCCGGCCCATGACCTTACCAGCGACTCATAAGCAGCCGGGCGTTTTCGTTGCTAGGAAAAACTTGACGAGTATCGATATCTACTAACCAGTCGAACGATTCCTTTGCTCCCGCTCCCTGCTCGCAAAGATAACTGACTAAAATCTTTTCCCCTAAGTTTCTTACTTGCCAGCCCTTCTCTAAAACCGGTGTTCCCAATGAACGAGTCAAAGCAATTACTGACTTGAGGGCAGATTCAAGATTCGAACCTTTGAAGGTTTTGGTCGCACGTACTAAAGCCAAAGATTCGCTACTTATTCCCAATCGAGGCCTTTCTGCCAAGGCCTTTGTTTCTTTTTTATCTTCCGGCTGGGCTAATTGCCCAATAACTTCGTCCTTTAAATGCAATTTCTCAAGACACACCGCTAAATTCTTCTTTGCCGCAGCAAAATTCGGATTCAAATCTAAACTGCGCCTAAAATCCACGGCCGCGGCTCTAAAATTTTTCCTCTTTAGTTTCTCATTTCCCTGCATCAAAAACTTGTGAGCCAGCTTATCGGCCAGTTGTCTTCCCTCTAAATCTCGAGGGGCAATTTCTAAAGCCGATGAAAGAGAAGACACCGCTTCTTCCCAAAGTCCTTGCTTAACATAGGTCTTTGCCAGCCAAAAATAAGCAGGCGCGGACTTGCTGTTCAAGGCCAAAACCTTGCGAAATTGAGAAATAGCTTTTTCCCACTCTTCCTTTTGAAAAGCTCTAACGCCTTCTTTTAATAATTCTTCCTCCGGATCTTTAACGAAACAAGCAGAAATCCAAGTTTCTGACCCGTCTTCTAGCTGTACTCGATACCAGGGAAGTTTAGATATCCCTAAAAGTTTTTGCCCAGGATAAAGAAGGCGTTCTTTTGCTCCAATAGTTATGGAACAAGTGGTCGCCACCGTCAGGGGGAAAAAATCAAACTCCGCTACCTCTCCATAAGAAACCGAAGGATTTTTTTGAGCTAAATCAATTCTTTTGGTCACAAAAAATTCAACCGTTCGCCTGATGGTTCCCTTTTTCCCTACGATTTCATAGCGCACCAAGTGCAAGCCCGAAGAAAGGTTAGGCGGCAAGGAAGCAATGCCATTCCAGGTCATGCCATCTTTACTTTCTAAGGCAACCGGGCGCGCAGAAAAATCCAAATGAGCTTTTACCTTGGTGACCAAAGAGGTAGTCCGCACTCCTAAAGAAATGATATTATCTCCTTTAACATTCTTAGGATAAACAAAGGCCTCTACCCAAGCCATAGCAAGCGCTTCACTCGGGTCGGTGGGGCCGGCTTTGATACTATACTCCCCTAGATTTACCAATTCCTCCGCTTTTACCGCCGCCCCGAGCACCCCTCCTTCCACTAATAAAATTAACAAACCCATCCATAATAACCATCTTTTCTTCATAACTGCTTCTCCTTTCTTTAGCGAGTTAAAATTAAATTATCAATTTTCGCCTGCACTTTTTCTGCCGGACTACTAGCTAAAACCACCACTTGAATTTTAAGCAAACCTCCTGAACCATCTTTCTGATCTGGATTCCAAATCCCATCGCCACAGCCCGGATTTTCCAGCTTAAAGGCAGAAAAAGGAATCGAATAACGGGTAAAGCCCTTTCCTAAAATTGGAACTTCCACCACCCATTTATCGTCATTGATCGGCAACCAATCACGAGTAGGATCTTGTTCCAGAGAAAAATTTTTGTTGTCATCATCAAATAATTCTATTCTAAGCTTTCCTCCTGTTTCACTGCCGTAAACATCTAACTGGACACGACGAAAAAAAGTAGCATCAAGATTTAAATCAGTGCCTATTCCTCCTACGTACCAATTTTCAGCCGTTCCAGAAATGGCCAAAGAATAATCCCCACATGCCTGGGCAACGGGATCTTCTGCTTCTGCCGAAGAATTTTGAGCCACCTCCGCGGCCAAATTACCGAAGACATAAAAGTGATCACTTTTCCCATTTTCAAAATTGTCAATTAAATAGAAAGAGAATTGAGCCAACGCGCAACTAAAAGTAAAAAGGAAAAAAAAGAAAGAGAAAAACCAAAGGTATCTTTTCATCTTTTTTGCTTATTTAAAACTCTCTTTGGTTTTTGTTGCTTCGTTAATTTTACCGCCGGGGACCGCTTTTTGCTTCTGAGCAAAGGTGGGGAATATTTTAGAGCCAGCTCTTCTTTTTCTGCTTTTAATTTCTCACATTCGCGCATGAGCGCTAAATTACTCTTGCGCAGGACTTCTATTTGCCTCTTTTCTCCTTCTAAGCTTTCTATTTGTTTCTGAAGGGCGTTTTTTTGCTGGGCTAAGGCATCTCTTTCTCGCTTAAGCTCATCAACCATAAAATTAAGTTTCTCTATCCTCTCCTCGTTTTGCTTCTCCCAACTCAGGCGCAAAAAGTTTTGACGCCGATAAAAGCGAAGGCCTTTAGCCAAAGTAAGAACCCCCGCGCACACAACCGCTAAAATAGCGGTAAGGCGAAAAATTTCTTGGGGAAGATTCGACGCTCTACTTCCCGAAGCTAATACTTCTGTTAAAGATGGTGGCATAATTTTCACTCTTTCTTAAAAGTTTTATCGAAAGTGGCGCAGGCCGGAATCGAACCGGCGACGCCTGCCTTTTCAGGGCAGCGCTCTACCAACTGAGCTACCGCGCCACCTCCTGACCCGCCCGCGACTCGAACGCGGCACCACCTGCTTAAAAGGCAGGTGCTCTACCAGATGAGCTAGCGGGTCCCGCTAAAAATATTTTAACTCATAAAAGCGGTAATGTAAAGATAAACCTCGAACCCTTCCCCAATCCTTCCGATTCCGCCCAAATTTTCCCTTTGTGGGCTTCTACTATTTCTTTCGCAATAGCTAAACCCATCCCAATTCCTCCCGCCGCCCGAGTATAAGAACTGTCCACCTGAAAAAACTTGTCAAAAATCTTTTCTAGATTTTCTTTTTCTAGGCCAATGCCTGAATCCCAAACTTCAATTTTAATTTCTTCTCCCACCTTGCTGGTTTTAATTCCCACCCTTCCCTTTTTGGGCGTAAACTTTAAGGCATTTCCCAAGAGATTGCTGATCACACGCGCAATCTTTGCCTCATCGGCGCAAATGGTCTCAATCTCCGAAGATAAATCGGTTTCTAATTTAATGTCTTTTTCCTGAAATTGATATTTGAGCCCCTCCACGATTTCCGTTATTAAAACATTAATCAAAACCGGCTCTTTCTTTATCTCGATGGGTTTGCCGTATTCTACGCGAGTAATATCTAATACGCTGTCAATCAAATCTAAAAGGCGCTTGGATTGCTTTTTAATGGTTAAGAGTGCTTCTTTTTGTTGAGGATTTAATTCCCCCAGCTGCCCAGAAAGTAAAACATCAACATATCCTTGAATCGGAGTTACCGGGGTACGGAGTTCATGAGAAATTACCGACATAAATTCGGTCTTAAGCTTTTCCCGCTCTTTGGCTTCTTCAAGCTCCCACTCCGCTTTTTTTCTGGCCGAAATGTCACGCTCTACCCCCTGAATCCCGATCAACCTTCCTTTGGTATCATAAACCGGATTAGAAAAAAGCGACACCCAAACCACGTTTCCATCCTTCCGGATCAAGCGAAATTCCGTTCCCCCCTTTTTCCCGGCAAAAGCATCGCGATAAAAGCCCATTACTTTTTGAAGATCATCGGGGTGAACATAACGCTCGGGAGAAATTAGGCCTCGAATAAATTCTTCGGGAGTATAACCCGTTAAGGCCTCAATACTAGGACTCACATAAACATGATTTCCCTCGGTGTCAATCGTAAAAAAAGCGTCGGAAGAGGCCTCTAAAACGGCCTGACTCTTGACACTTGCCTCCCAAGCGCGGTGCTGGGCGTCTCTAAAAGCAATGTAATAAATAATTTGTCTAGCAAAGGCCTCAACAATTTTTAGGGTTCTCATTTCTGGCTCTTTACAAAGAAAAAGCAAAAAACCAACTGCCTCTTTTTCGAAAACCAACGGACATATTCCCCCTCCCTTCACCCTCAGCTGCCTAGATGCCTTCTCTAATTCGTCTACTTTGGCTATATTTTTAAATACTTCACGATAATCACGGCCAAGCTTGCTTTCCAATTCCTGGTAAATCTCTCCTAAAAAAGGATTGGCAGAAGAAAGAAAAACAACATTTTCAAAAATCTTCTGAAATTCCTGGGGATAAACAAGTTTTACTTCAAACTGAGGGCTATCTTCTTTCTTAAAAGCAAAAGCTAAAAAAGGGGCCTCCGCAACCTCTGCTGCCTCGGCTAAAATAACGGTAATTTTATCCAGTTCTTTTTCTTCTAATTTCATCTTTTCTACGGGCCCGACGAGATTTGAACTCGCGATCTCCTGCGTGACAGGCAGGCGTGTTAAACCGGGCTACACCACGGGCCCACTAATTATTTCTGAAGAAATAATCGTACCAACTCTTAGGAATGCCCGGAAGACGGGTCATGTGCAAATATAAGGTCGAAGGAGGACGGTAAGGCATGCTAATAAGCTTCATCCCCGCTTCTTCTAAAGTGCGATTGCCTTTTTTATGGTTACACCGGGCGCAACATACCACCATATTTTCCCAGGTATCTTCTCCTCCCCGACTTTTAGGAATAATATGATCAATAGTTAAATTTCCTCCCCTTTTACCACAATATTGACAAGTATAATTATCTCTCAGATAAATGTTTTTCCGAGAAAAAACCACCTCCGTATAAGGAACGGGAACGTAATTGACGAGCTTAACTACCTCGGGCAAACGGAAACGCCCGTTAATTAAATGACCATTATAAACTACCCCCGCAGCTTTACCTTTGTAAAGCATAATCATTGCTCTTTTCCACGAAGTAATATTGATAGGAACATAAGTTGAATTTAAAACCAGAACTTTTTTCATGCCTAAAGTGATTATAGCAAAATTTGCAAAGTAAAACAAACTAATTTATAATGGAGGCAAGGGAGAGGTGCCGGAGTCTGGTTGATCGGGCCTGTCTTGAAAACAGGTGTCCCGCTTAGTCGGGACCGGGGGTTCAAATCCCTCCCTCTCCGCTCTGGTATTCTGATATTCTGATACTCTGATATTCTGATACTCTGACCCGGAGGAGTACCCAAGTGGCTTAAGGGGACGGTTTGCTAAACCGTTAGGTTGGTCGAAAGGCCAGCGCGTGGGTTCAAATCCCACCTCCTCCGCCACCACTTTTCTCGCTCAAATTTGCCTGAAATTTTTTAAACTTTATTCCGATAAATTTCCAGCAGAACCATGAGAATAATAAATATTAACTATTGCCCGAAAATAAAACATCAGCAAAAATTAAACCCAAGACAAGCAGAAAAATTTTTACAAGAAGTTAAAAGCTGGTTGCAAACAGCTAAAAGAAAAATTTATGAGCTGCAAAGCACAAGGTTTAGCAAAGAACTTGTCCTTTCTCTACTAGAGGTAATGAGCGAAAATTTATTATCCATTTACGAAAATCTTAAATGGCTAGAAAAACAGAATTACTCAAAACCAAATCTTGAAAAAGAGATTATTAAAGAATTGCAGGAAATGCAAAGAGAAATAGAAAAGTTAAACCAAAAACTAAAAGGGGAAACACCATGATAATTTCCAAAATTACTATTAACCACCAATATCTAGTCGAAGTAGAAAAAAAGAAATCCTTTATCATTAAGGGTAAGCTTGCTATCCCTTTAAAACAAACCATCGGTTGGCTCATAGTCCCTTCTGGTCATAAAGTTTATCTTCGTCAAGAAAGTAACGGCTTGCGGCTTATGGCTTACGATTACAAAGGGAATCGGCTCCCAAACCAAGAAGATACCATAACCTTAAATTTACAAAATCCAGAAATAAGTTATTTAACCTTGCCTAAAAAATCTATTTGCCAAGCAGCCCAGGAATGGCTATCTAAAATTGAAAATCGTTTGACGGTAAAAATTAAAGGGGGGTTAGGAGAAAATGAACTTTTAACTTCTAACTTTGTTAGCCTTTATGTGGGCATCAATCCCAAAGATCAAAAAGTTTACGGACTATTAGTTTTGAATAGTTAGTTAGAAATTATGCTTAATTATTTAAGTTAAATATCAAATAAAATGGGCGAAGGAATACCTATAAGTTCAATCTCTAATCAACATCCTATAAATTCATGGGACAATGCTTTCGGCAAAGATGCCCCCGACTATGCCCCCGATGAAATCATTGTAAAATTCAAGCCCGAAGTTAATTTTTCTCAAATAAAAAAAATTCTCTCTAAACACGGAATTAGCAAAACTGAAAAACTCCTCAAAGTAGAACCCCGTCGCGCTTTTCCCCCACTGCTAAACCTTTACAAGTTGAAAGTCTCTGGCCAAAGCTTAGCACGAATAATTGAATTGCTTAAAAAGGAACCCTATGTAGAATACGCTGATTTAAATTACCGCGCACAACCGCTAGATCTTATCCCTAATGACCCTTATTTTAATTTACAATGGGGGCTATGGGAGATTAAAGCTCCACAGGCCTGGGACATCGAAACTGGGCAACCATTTATCACCGTCGCCATTATAGATTTGGGAATAAACCACTCTCACCCCGACCTAAACGCTAACCTCTGGCATAATCCCGGTGAAATTCCAAACGACAATCTAGACAATGACCAAAACGGCTTTATCGACGATGTTATCGGTTGGGATTTTAGAGAAAACGATAATGATCCTAGTGGAGATAATCACGGTACCATGGTAACTGGAGTATGCGGTGCTGTTTCCAACAACAGTCTTGGAATTGCAGGGACGAACTGGTTTTCAAAAATAATGCCTTTGCGAATTTACTGGTCAAACGAAGTTGTAAACGCTCTCATCTATGCTGCTGATAATGGTGCGCGCGTTATTAATATGAGCTTCGGCTTTCCTTATGAAATCACCTATATATCTAACGCCCTGGAATATGCTTATAGCCAAGGGGCAGTTTTAGTTGCTGCAACCGGCAATGATGCCAGTGACACGCTGTCATTTCCTGCCTCCCATCCAAAAGTCATTGCCGTGGGGGCTTCTGATTATAATGACAACAGAGCAGGTTTTTCAAATTATGGGAAAAATCTTTCTTTTCTTGCTCCTGGGATAAGTATCTATACCACTACCGGAAATAATTCTTATGATATTGCGTCGGGCACCTCATTGGCTGCCCCCATTGTATCGGGGTTGGCGGCTCTTCTTCTCTCAAAAAATCCAGCTTTAACCAACCTAGAAGTGTATGAGATTTTGAAACAATCAGCAGATGATTTACAACCACCAGGTTGGGACTTTTACACTGGCTGGGGAAGAATAAATGCCTTCCAAGCCCTTTCTCTTCAAGACCTTGCTCTTTACCCTGAGGCGCGAATTTTCGCCCCCGTGCCCAATTCGCTTTTTCCTTCAAATACAAATATCGTAATATACGGAAAAGCAACTTCTTCTAATTTTGATCACTATATAATCGAATGGGGCCGAGGAAATAACCCTACCCAGTGGGAAATAAGTGGCCTGATTTTAGAAAATGATGGTAAAACCCCCATAGAAGACGGAAAACTTGGACAAGCAACTTTCAACTTTTCGGACATCGTAACCATTAGATTAAGGGTTTTTGATCAATCGGGCCGTTTTTCAACTTCTTCAACTTTCATCCAGGTTGAGAATTCAATAAATCAAGGATGGTCAATTAACTTACAAGACACCCTGAAAGACTTAGCGGTTGGCGATGTTGATGGAGATGGATATGAAGATTTATTTATCACAGGAAACAATCGTTTATATGGCCTGACAAGCAAGGGAACAACCCTTGCCGGGTGGCCCATAAATAAACAGCTTGGCGCTATTACTCTTGGGGACATTGATTACGATACTAACCAAGAAATTATCGGCCCAATATGGAACCCGTCCGCTGGCGACCATGATTTTTATATCTGGCAGAATAACGCTTCTCTTTACCCAGGTTGGCCTGCTCTGCTCAACGAAGAAAAAGACGAAAGCTGTTATTTGCCTGCTTCCGTTACTTATTTAAGCCAAAATCAATTTTTAAGTATCATTCAAGGCACACAATTTTGGACTCAGCTCGCCGGTCAGATCTACATCTGGGACTATACCGGCACAAATTTGATGGGATGGCCTAAAGCAACGGGAAGAGTTGTCGCTCAAGCAGTAGGGGACATTGACCACGACGGATTTGAAGAAATAATTACTGCACAATATCCACCTAAATCTGTTGGCATTTATAAATATGATGGTGCTTCCTATCCTGGTTGGCCAGTTTCTCTTCAAGATTACCCCCAAAAAGTTATTCTCGGCAATCTCGATAACGAAGGTAACGATGAAATAATTGCAGCAGATGAATACAAACTTTATCTTTTCGATGCCCAAGGAAACGGACTCACGGGTTGGCCAAAAGATTTATCGGTAAGCGACCTTGCCTTAGCAGATTTTAATTCTGATGGGCAGCTCGAAATAGTGGCTGCTGCTCAACAGATACATCTCTGGGATCGATTTGGAAATTATTTGCCCGGATGGCCTCAAGGACAAAACTGTGGGCGAGTTCTTCTGGGTGATGTTAATGGGGATGGCACCATCGATATTATAAGCTTTGGATCAAATTACCTTTACGGTTGGTCCTTTGACGGGAATCCTTTGCCTGGTTTTCCTAAAATAATAAATGGAATTACCGATGCTGCTTTGGGCGACTTTAACAAAGATGGTCAAATTGATATAATTACCATCTCCAATAATGGCGCGGTTTACTATTTACCTTTGGGTTTTAATTACAACCCCCAAAAGATAGTTTGGCCAATAGCTTATCATGATTCCCGACGCACTAGTAATTATCACTCAGACATCTTCCCCCCCAAGATCATTCATTCACCAGTTGCTTCTGTCGAAGTTGCAACTAATATCCCAATTCGCGCTGAAATTATTGATAATACTTCTGTGCGGTCCGCTAAACTTTTCTACAAAAGGACAAACTCATCTAATTATCAGTCCATTCTCATGAACAATGTTACAGAAAACTTTTGGGAAGGCAATATTCCCTCATCCGAAACCACTCTCCAAGGAATCAATTATTATATTGTGGCCCATGATCTTTACCTTAATTCTACTATCCTTCCCCTTGGGACTCCGAATGTTAATTTTCAAATTACGGTCTTAGACACCACCCCACCCACCATCTCCCACACCCCAATTTCAACCGCTTTCGATAACCAACCGTTAACCATTTCGGCGCAAGTTACCGACAACTCTAACGAACTCTCGTATGTTAACCTCTATTATCAGACCCCGAGTTCACCAACTTGGGAATTAGTCCCCATGAGTTATCAAGCTGGCCTTTTTACCGGAACCATTCCGGCTCAACAGGTAACGGTTGCAGGCCTGAGGTACTATATAGAAGCAGCTGATTCCAGCCATAACCTTTCAACTTCACCGGCCCAAGCTCCCAACAACTTTTATGAAGTTAGTGTTCAAGATATAACACCCCCAACTATTCAACACACTCCAATCACCAGTTCTGGTTATGGCGAGGACCTTGTGGTTTTTGCAGAGGTAACCGACAATGTTCAGGTTGATACCGTTAACCTGTATTTCCGAAGCGCAGGAGATTGGCAAAACCTTCCCATGAGCAACATCAATTCTACTTATTCTGCCACCATTCCTGCTTCTTCTATTTCTCTAAGCGGTCTCGATTATTACCTTGAAGCACAAGATACCAGCCAAAACCTGGCCACTGCTCCCAATGGCGCTCCAAACGTAACCTATCATGTTTCCGTCATCGACGACCTTCCTCCCCGCATCAAGCACACTCCTTTAGAAGAAATCGAGTTTGGTGAGGACTTGAAAATCGAGGTAGAAATCCAAGACGAGACCCCAACCCTTTCTTCCGCTCAAATTTGTTCTGCTGCCGGATGCACCGAGCTTTTACCCGTTTTTGAAAATATCTATGAAGGATTGGTTCCTGCGGAAATTATACGCTCTTTTGCCCAAGAGACCCCAAATGGGTATTCCTTCTCTTATTATTTCCAAGCCGAAGACCTCTCCGGCAACCTAGCAAAAAGCCCTGATTTCCAAATAAAGTTAACGGACTATCACCCTCCGGTAATATCCCACCAGCAAGAACAAGATTCTGCCTGGGAAGGAAATTTACTAAAAATAAAGGCAAGAGTAACTGATAACCACAAAGTAAAAGAAGTATGGCTCAACTGCAAAAGGGCGGACCAAAGTGAAGGATGGCAAACTAACGCCATGTCAGAAGAAGGCACTTACGCCGGAAGCTGCGATATCAGCACCTTATCAAATCCCATAGGCATTAATTATCGAATTTCTGCCGTAGATTACTTTGGAAATTCTTCTACTAGCCCTAGTTATTTTGTCCCAATAACAGCTATTGAAGACACCACTCCCCCGCAAATTGCTCATGAACCAGTTAAATCCACCCTGGAAAAGGTTGATCTTCTAATTTCTGCCAAGGTCACCGATGATAGTTCTGGAGTTGCTAGTGTTGATCTTATTTACCGCCATAAAACCAAATATGGATGGAAAAAGCTTCCCTTAGTTGCTCAAGGCGAGATTTTCTCAGCAACTATTCCTGCAGAAGAGGTTATTGAAGGAGAAATTGAATACCAGCTGACCGCGGAAGATAAAAAGGGAAATAAAAGCCAAACTCCTTCATACACCATTAATGTAATCGGCTACCGTCCTTCGGGTGGATGCGGCTGTTCAATCGTAAGATAAGCAGACCTTAATCTACAACCGTTAACTTAACCGAACCTAATTTTTTGGCATGCTCGCGGGCAATGATGGTACCAACGTAGATTCCATTTCCTGCTAGGGTACCCCGATCAGTTCGTCCATCCCAGGTTACTTTATTTAAACCCGCCGATCCTCCTTCGGTCCCCTTAGGGAAGATAAAATTCTTAATCCTTTGGCCTGAAATATCAGCAAAAATAATTTGAATCTCTGCGTCTTTGGAAAGGGTGTACTGGATGGTAACGGTTCCATGTCGGGTAATACTGAAGGGGCTAGGGAAAGTCAAGGGAATGTCAACTATGCGTACTGGCCCACCCAAAACTGTGACCTGGCAAACTTCGGAGGTAGAAACCGTATGTGCCGCATCCCAGGCACGGATTGTAATCTGGCTCTCCTGATCTTCCGGCAAAGGCTCGTTCTCCGGAATAGAGTAGTCTATGGATAAACTCTTAATCACATCGGTAGTGCCTTCGGCATAGACCGTTTTGGTAATTTGAGAAGCGGAAACATTATAAGCGCGCGAATTGGCAGTTCCTTCGTTTACTATAACCATGACATTACTACGATCGATCCCCGAAGTACCCACTCCTTCGATCACCGCGCTGATCTTTGGATTAGGAGAAGTATAAAACTTCTCTCCTTTTTCTATCAAGGCCTTTTGGTAGAGGCGATTTCCAAACTTAATCGACTTAACAACAGGAGGATTAGCAACAGCCAGAGCGGGAGGAGTGCCAATGCCCGCCCCATAAGCCATGGTCATGGTGGGAACCACATCATAACCATTTCCTGAAATAGTAACCTCAACTGGTCCTGCCCCATAGCCATTAGCATCCTGCACCACCGCTACCTTATAAGTTTCTCCCACCGTAAAGGGCAAAATGGTATTTGAAGCATTTATCCAGTAGCGATTGGCAATGCCCAGTGACCCTGCGGTACCTACATAGTCGTAAGCGTAAATTCCCGCGTTTAGCTCTTCTAAACTGCGGTAAATAACAATCTTATTTCCTTCTGCCGGAGCGCTGGGATGATCGTTGACCACGCCCGTAACCATGTAAATGGGAACAAAGGTATAGACCTCTGCCTCTGCTGGCACAGAGGCCAGAAGCAAAATTACCGCTAAAATCAATAAGCTAATTTTTTTCATCTTCCCTCAAAAGTCAAAGTCGGTAAATCTTCAGTGGTATAAAGCTGATAACCAACACCCGGACTAACCTCAAAGTCAATCGAGGTAAGCTCTCCTTTATCATTAAAAAGAGCGGCTTCTGCTTTTGCTTCCTTAGTATTCCAGCGGCAAATAGCTCGTACAATATTTTTCCCTGCTTTCCAGTTGATCACTCCCGCCAGATCGCTAGCTTTACTCACTGTAATTTCTTTAGGGCTTTTAAGATTATTACTTGGAATGGTAATAGAATTGACCATCAACTTATTGGGCTGAGCTCCGTAAAGATCAAAAGTAAAGGTAGTTGGAACTCCACCTGCTCCACCGGAGGCAGGGATTTTAAAAAAGTAGCTTTCCCCCCAATCAGCGTCCGTATTTCCCCCAAAATAATTCCATGCCTGGGCCTTTACTTCGTATTCAGTTTTCCCATCGGCTACGAAATAGGGCTTGACGGGATCGGTTTCTGTAATCGTTTTGCTTTTTTGAGAAAAAACCCATGCAGGGTCCCACTTGTCACCTTTCTTTCTAATAGCTATATTATAACCAACTGTTTCAAACAATATTCCTGGTTCATTTGGATCGCTTTGATCAACCGCAGAAATGGTAAAAGTAGGTAAATACCTTTCGGTATTTGCATCATAAGAAAGTGAAAATCCTTCCGCAGTAGCTTTTGGTTTCGGAGGTTTTGCGGCCTTATAGTTAGTTGTTATTTTTGGACTATCCCATCTCAAGGTTTGTGTAGCTGAACCTGTATTTCCAGGTCCATAAAACCCATAGTATTGCCCGGGTCTAGGGCTGGTTTTCCAAGCTTTAATGTAAACTGATGTATTCAAAGGTAAGTCCTGAATAGTCATATTTGATACGCCATTGTTATCAGTATTAGGGAATTGGGTAGAATGCAAACTTCCTGTAAAATAAGGATCTTGGCCAGGGGTAGTTGTATTATCGCCAATAATCATTTGAACTACACCGTTGCTAACGGGCTTCCCTGCTACATCCACTACTTCAGGATTCTTTACTGTTAAATGAGCTAAAGCTATGGAAGGCAAAAGTACGAAAACACATGTGGCAACAAACATTTTCACAAACTTTAATTTTCTAGATCCTCTTATTTTTTGCATATCACTTACCCCCCTTAAATTACCTGCCTAACTTTTATCTGACCTTTGTTTGCCAAATAAAATTGTTTCCTTTATTATAATACCAGAAAGCTCTCCCGGGATTTATTAACAAATTTTTTTCCCAAGCATTATTAGAAACATATGTTCCTGAATACGATTGCTTATCATTATCAAAAACTAATATTTCGGACTCATCTATAGGATCAAGGCCAACCATGGTTAAAGTACCAGATTGGACATGTGGAAGAGCCAGCATATTATACTTTCCACCCCCATATACCTGTACATCAATTGACGCATTAGGAACTTTTCCAACAATTGTTAGAGTCAAATCGCTTGACAATGGATTGTAAACCCAAATACCATCACCATTTTTTAAGTCAATTGTTTTTCCTTGCCAACCATTATCATAATACGCCCCACGATACTCCTGAGAATTATTATCAAACTTAAGCAATTCAATCCCATTCTTCCTAAGTCCTGCTGATAAAACCTCATCAATAGAATCTGAGCTTTGAAGAAGAGGAACACCTATCATATTATATTTACGATTTCCGTAAATCATCACATTCACCTTCCCCACCGCCACTGCCCCGGGCAAACCGTAGGTAGCATCACCTGTAGCACTACCAGTAATAAGTGCTTTAAAGTAGGCCTCGTTTTCCCCACCACCCACCTGACCCTGATAAGTAAGTGTCTTGTTAGAAGAATCAATTGTAAACCCAGTCACCCCAGAAACCAAGGCATTGTTAGCGACAATCTTTTCCCACCCACTGGTGGGATGATACTGCCCTGTGCCATCACCAGTTAACATGTAAATATCAACCGAAGAATTCGGATTCAAGATAGGAAAGCTCGCCGTATTAACCTCCCAAGTTATCACGATGTCAGAGCCAGGGGTATCGGCCGCACGGCGAATGTGGAGAATTACTGGTCCCTCACCTGTAACGAAACCAGTAGAAGGAGCCTCTGGCGGGAAAAACACCCCCACCCCCACCTCCAGAGTATAACCGCTACCAACCATAGTGCCAACCAAAGGAGTTGCCTTAACATCAAAAAGATTATAATTCTGCCCTCTCATTGTCCCACTTCCACCCGAAACAACAGAAGATTCAAGCGACTCGGCCAAAACCAGTTTTGGCCCATAGACAAACCAAAGACCAAAAACCAATATGATTAATACCAAAGATTTTCTTGCCATTTCAAACTCAACCCACTTTACGCCGCATAATCTCCTTATTCGCTTCTATTAATCGTAACTTAATGCCTATCAACATTTTAATTGTAAAACACAATAATGTTTGCATTAAACGAATCGGTACTATTATTATAAATTGTTATTTTTCCCGTACTAGAATCATAATCCATATTAGTTGTGAAAAATGACCACTGATTATTTGGCCAACTCTTAGAAGCGGATTTCATAAAACCACTAATTCCATACACAGTTTTATTTTCGCCGATCGAGATTTGTGCACTACCCCCCTTCGGCACGTATACGCTTGAAAAAGTTTTGACCATAAAGGGCGAATCTTGATTGCCAATTGTTGCACTCCCATTCACATCTAGCTTATGTGTCGGACTCGTCGTCCCGATGCCGACGTTGCCGGTATTAAAATCAAGGGTCATTAAATCTATAACTTTCGGCTCTGTGAAATTCAGTTTGCCAGCAGTTCCTTGATTAATAGTAATGGTTTTGCCTCCAGCACGACTGCTGGTTATCCCGAGCCCCGCATAAGCATCGGTACCTGAAACTTGCAAGTGTAGTTTCGCTGTCGGCTCCGTCGTCCCGATGCCGACATTGCCATTCCAGTCTAAAGTCATGCTATACAGAAAGTCCGGATTTTCCGAAGATCTGTAAACCCGATAAAAATCTAAACTTGGCCCAAACCCCTCCCTTACAGCCATCGTCCAGTCATAGAGGCTATTCAAATTCCGCCGCGATATTGTTAGAAATCGATGTTCTCCTGAAACAGTTCCTATTTCCTGACGGATCATTCCACCGGAGGCATCAGCAGCCGGAGAATAAAGTGTTAGTTCTGAAGTTGGGGTCGTTGTCCCGATGCCGACTTTGCCGGTATTAAAATCAAGGGTCATTAAATCTATAATTTTCGGCACTGTGAAATTCAGTTTGCCAGCAGTTCCTTGATTAATAGTAATGGTTTTGCCTTCATCAAGACTGCTGGTTATCCCGAGCCCCGCATAAGCATCGGTACCTGAAACTTGCAAGTGTAGTTTTGCTATCGGGCGCGTCATCCCGATCCCCACGTTGCCGGTGTTCGTATTGGAAATGTTATCTCCAGTTTTAGCCCACAAACCAGCGGGGACTTGAGCTAAAGCTTCAGAAGTAGCCGCATTTATCACTTCCCGCGTAGTCATACCCCCAACTTTATCCGCTTCTTCCGCGCGGTAGGCGAAGGGAACGGAAACGATTTGCTGGCGGGAAAGTGTAGTTAGATTACCTCCATCCGGCGTAAAAGACACTTCCAACCAAACATTATCGTTAGTTTGAAAAACATTAGAAGGAACATCAAGCGTTGTGTTTATTATGCCGTTTGGCAAGTTTCGCGGGCCTGATAGTGTTATTGCACTGCCAAGCTGTGTTCCGCCACTTTCGCTATCAAATAATTTGAATGTTACGTCATTTACTTTTGTTATCACTTTTCCAGACGAGTCCGTCAACCTCCCCGAAAAAGCTATTTTTAAGGGAATACCCCAACCCGCACTGACCACCACCACCACCACCAAAGCAACCAATAACCAAAAACTTACTTTCTTTACCATCGTTATCCTCCTCCTTTAACTTAAAAACCTTCTTTCCGTTACTTCGTTTTTCAATTTAGTAAGATTCCCAGTTCAGCAAGTCCTTCTCCAAAATCTCCTTGACCACACGGGTCCGATAAAGCATCTCAACTGTTTCCGCTCGAGTTAAGAGCTTGTTGGGCTCAAATTTCTTACCCTTGAGATATTCTAGCAACCCTGCCTTGTAAGATCCAGCAATTATTCCTGCCACCCAGTGGCTAGCCGAAATGTCAGAGAATTCACGCGCATACACTTCTTCCGAAATTCCCGCAAACCGCGCAATCATCGCTAGCCCCTCCGCCCTCGTGATCTTTCCGTTGGGCTTAAATAAATTGCCCGGATAACCTTTAACCACTCTTTCTGCCGCCGCCTG
>Ga0207433_10000735_pt1 | contig 74134 bp, 79 predicted proteins | sample YelNatPaOPGAMG01_FD_187559 | JGI IMG/M metagenome (GOLD analysis project Ga0207433, IMG submission 187559) | Hot spring thermophilic microbial communities from Obsidian Pool, Yellowstone National Park, USA - OP-RAMG-01 (SPAdes) (version 3) | ecosystem: Environmental > Aquatic > Thermal springs...
ATCGAATCACATTAATTGCCACTGACAACGATGGCGCCACTTCCTCAACCTCAACAACCATAAAAGTAGAACCCTTTTCCTTTGCAATAATCACTGATTTACACATTGGCAGAGGATATCCTGATTACGATGGCAAAGGCTTTGATGACGATGGCTACAATGGAGAAGAATATTATTTAACCCAAAGATTAAAGAACGTTGTTAACTGGATAAATGAAAACAAAGAAAATTATTCCTTCAAATTCGTAGCAGTTTTAGGAGATATAGCTGATTCAGCTGAAAAATCAGAATTTTGCAAAGCAAAAGAAATCTTAGATCAACTTGAAATTCCTTACATTCCACTTTTTGGAAATCACGATGTTTGGCCATATACAGAAAAAGAACCTGCGTCAACAACTCTGGGCGAAGATTTCTTTGAGAAAATATTTTGGTCAACATCATCAATTCCTTGTGAAAATGCATCTTCAACAAGAAATTTTGAAACTCTGTTAAAAGAGTTTAATTTTGAGAGAGATACTCAAAATCCAAAGTTTAAAAACTTCATTTTCAATTATGGTGGAATCAATTTCATTGGATTAGATTTCAATTCAAGAGAGAAAGCTTGTGAAAAAGAGTGTGGAGCAAAAGGAGAAGGAGTAAATCATAATGAAACAATTAACTGGTTAAAAAATAAGTTAAATAAATTCGAAGGGAAAGAGCCATTAATAATATTTTCTCATGAGCCATTTGCAAAACCCAAATCAAGGATTTTTTCTGAAATAATTGGTTATAAAATTTATTTTCCTCTTCCACAAGGAAATTTTTCAGAAAAGGAATTAGAAGAAATTAAGAAAATTTTAGATGATTATGAAAATAAATTTGAAGACCAGCAAATCTTAGGAAACTTCGGTGGTCATATTCATGGCTTTGAAAAATTAGGAAAAGAAATTAAATTTTTTGGCCAGTTTTCACCAATTGATATATACTTTGACGCTAATTGGCAATATCCTTCTCTTTCTACTGTTCCTGTTTTAACTACAGAAGCTTTAATGGTTGGAGGAAATGAAAAAGACTTAAGCAACAAGGGATTAATAAGAATTGTGAAAATTGAAGAAAAAGAAAAAATTAATTTTTCAGACATTGGATTCAAAGAACCAGCATTAAATCCTTATATTTCCTTTGATTATAAAATTTTGCCAGATAAAATTCTTCCTTGCGTGAGATTTGTAGGAAACTATTTTTCAAAAAGAGAGCCTGCCTACTTTATCTGGGATTTTGGAGATGGAAAACAAGAAAAAAGGCTCCCACTTTTTGTTCCGCCCTATTCTTCAATAGATCATTGCTATTCACCTACCAATACACCCGCAACTTACACTGTAACTTTTACTGTAGTTGATAAAGAAACAGGATCTTCAGAATCTATCACAAGAAAAGTGGAAATTAGAGAAGGAATAATCCCAAAAATAATCAAAATTCCAGAGATTCTTAAAGAAAAAACAGAATTTATTTTACAGGAATTAGGAGAAAAGGCAACACAATTTGGAAGGACAATGAAAGATTCAGTTTTAATCAAAGTAAAACATTCTCCTTCAACTCCAGTAGGAATAATCAATGTTCACTTTGAAAAAGCAACAGAAGACATAGATTTAACTCAAATAAAAGTAGATACAGATTTAGAAACGAAAAAATCATTGCTTTATATGCCAGAATGGCCAGGGGTGATTGAAAAAGAAAAAATTCTTTTTATTCCAAAATAATTTTATATTTATGAAAATGTTAAATTTTTTTATTACAACTAAAATTTTACCAATAATTTCGGTAATTTTAGGAATATTAGGAATAATAAGTGCTCATTTCTATTTTCGTTCACCAAAGTGGCAAGGCGTTCCTTTCTATATTTATACTTTTTTATTAATTTCTATTGCAGGTTTATTTTTGGGAATAATAAGTACTTTAAAGGTTAAGTTAAAGAATAAAAAATGGAGTAAAGTAGGTATAATTTTATCAATTATTAGTATCTTTCTCTGGTTTATTGCTTGGTTTTTTTATGTTGGTCTTTCTCACATGCAATAAAAAATGCCAAAGTTTTCAAAAATTTTAATATCTTTCTTTTTAACTCTTTCTTTAGTTTTTATCTTTCCTTATTTAACTAATGCTGCTAATAATGATGCGATAGTTTATATTTGTTCCTATGCCACTTCTTTAGAAGAGATAAATCCCAATTGTTCAGAGAAGATTGGTTTGAAATTGGAAGAGATAATAAATGGAATGACATTGACAATTACAAAACTATATTCGTCACAAATCCCAATTGGCATAACAAATGTCTATTTTGAGAGAGCAGTTCAAGATATAGATTTAACCCAAATAAAGGTAGATACAGATTTAGAAACGAAAAAATCATTGCTTTATATGCCAGAATGGCCAGAAGTTATTGAGAAAGAGAAAATTTTATTTGTGCCAAAATAATTTTTCATGGACATAAAAAAAATTCTTCCGATTATTTCAATTATTTTAGGGATAATAAGTAATTTTGAGGGTAGTTTTTCTCTCTTTGGTGAACCTATTACAGGTGGAAATTTAAGTAAAATATTCTTTCCTCCCGCCGAATGCATTGGCGCTTCAGAGGAATGTAATGGATTTCTTTATATTTGCATTCTTATTTCGCTTATTGGATTAATCTTAGGAATAATTAGTCTCAAACTTAAATTAGGTAAAATTACTTCTATACTGGGAATCATTTTATCTTTAATTGGTTTAACAATTTGGTTATTTTATTGGTTTTTGAATTGGGTTTTGAGGATTATACCGCCAGCTGCACAGTAAGAACTGAATCAAAATTCGAAATGAACATTTATTAAGAAAACTTAAGCGAGAATTAGCATTTCACGACTTTGTAAATTCATGAAATGCGGAAATATCAAAATAAAGAATGAATTAAAAGAAAAGGCAGAAATAATTTCTCAAAAAATTGGAGAAAATTTACTTGGATTTGAGAACTACTTGATTAAGGGAAAAGATAGAATTCTTCTCAAAATTAAACATTCACCTTCAACCCCAGTAGCTGAGCTCATAATTGATTTTGACGAAGCAACTGGCGATATTGATCTTTCGCAAATGATTTTTGGTTCTAATTTAAAAGAGAAGAAATCAATTTTATATATGCCAGAATGGTCAAAGGTCGTTAAAGAAAAAATATTATTGCTTCCAAAATGAAAAAAGGTGTTTTTTCGATAATTTGTGGAATTATTTCAGTGTTGGGAAGTTGGAAATGGGGAATTTCTCCTCCTACTCCTCGCGAATTTTTATTTTGGATTTTTTTTGCAATTATCGGCATTTGCGGATTAATCTTAGGCATATTGCAGATAAAAGAAAAAAAATTTCTTTCTCTAGCTATTTTAGGAATTATTATTTGTTTGATTGCATTAATACCCTTATTGACGTTAATATTGGGAGTATTAGGAATTTTTAGAATAGTAGCCTAGAATTCTAAAATGGTCGACTTGACCTTTTTGAGGTATAGGTTGATGAAATTATATATAAATAGAATTTTGAATGGGAAAATTTTTGACATTTCACGACTTCATGAATTCATGAAATTTGGAAGTATCAAAACAAAAAATTCAAGAATTCCAGTTTTGCCACGCTTAGCGTGGCGGAAAAGACGCTTAGCGTCTTTGCGCAAATGCGGAATGGAATTTTAAGAAATAATTTTTTAAGCTAATTAAAAGATGAAACTAATAAAAGAGGAAAAATTTGATTTGAGATTAAAAGGAAAGGAGTTTAATTGGAGTTTTGAAATTGAAAAAGAGGGAGTTTATGGGATTGAGATTTTGGCATCTTGTAAATCTTGGTGGCAGAATTTTTTGAAAAGCTTCTTTAAGGATGATGAGTTATCAGTAAAAATCGATGGGATTTCTTTTTCTAAAAAATCAGTTGCTTGGAGCGGAAACAATTTGAAAGGATTAAAGAAAACTAACTTTTTTGTAATTCATCTTTCACTAGGAACTCACAACTTAAATTTTTTATCGGATCAATCTCCTTTTCTTGAATTAATTAGAATTTATCAAATCGAAGAATCAGAAATTTCTTTTTTGCCAAAGGAAAATTACCCAATTCAAGATGGAAACAGAAGACAGTGGCTAACAATTGTTTTGGTCAATTTGCCACTCAAAGCGCTAAAAATTGGGGCCTCGGCAGAAGAAGGAAAGGAATTTTTTGCTTTCAAAAGGGACGATTCGGATTTAAAATTAATTATTAATGGCGAAATTCAAAAGAACGAAGAACCAAAATCTCACAGAAATTGGTATTGGTGTGGCAGAATCTTGAAAGGAAAAGAAAAAATTTTTGAAAGAAAATTAAATTTAAAACCCGAAATTCATTACATTGAACTTTGGGCAGATAGGTCGCCGAAAATAAAAGAGATAAAAATAATTTTGAAAAAAATTCCCACTGTTGATTCTCCTGAGTGGACAGGAAATTTTTATGATGATCCAGAAGAAATAATTTTGGCAAGGGTAATTTTTGGAGAAGCAAGGGGAGCATCGAGAGATGCGAAAATAGGGGTAGGGTGGGTAGTAAAAAATAGAGTTTTAAAGTGGGAAAAATCTTATCATGAAGTAATTTTGCAACCTTATCAATTTAGTTGTTTTAATCCAAAAGATCCCAATTTTCCTTATCTAATAAATCCACTTTTGGAAGCGAAAGCCTGGTACGAATGCTATGAAATTGCCCAAAAAATAATAAAAGGCGGAATTGAAAATCCGGTAGATGATGCAACTCATTATCATGATATAAGCTCTCATCCAAGCTGGGCTGATGAAATGGAATTTGTTTGTCAGATAGATAATTTGAAATTTTATAAATGATGAAAAGAAAATTTTTCATCGTTTTACTTTTGCTAATTCTGGGATTTTTTATTTTCTTCTTTTTAGAATGCAAAAAACAAAAACCCTATTTTATCATCGAAAATAATGAAATTTATGAAATTTTCGGGAAGAAAAAAATTCAATTGACAAAGGATGGATTTGAAAAAAGCGATCTTAAAATTTCGCCAGATGGGAAGAAAATTGGTTATTTAACACACCTTTTTAGTAAATCGATTTTTTCTCCAGAAAGTAAAGAATACTGGGAAAATTACTTTGGTTTAATGATTTATGACCTTCAAAATAAAAGAGAAGAAGAGATTTTAAAAGCAGATTATCATCTTTTTGGTTGGGAATGGATTTTTCCAGATGAAATTGCTATTTATATAAATTGTGGAACCGAATGCCAAATCCTTAAAATAATTGATTTGAAAACAAAAAAAGAAACAAATCTAAATTTCGGAGTTAATTATGAGTGGTCGCCAGATAAAAAATATGTCTTGGCTTACAATTTTGCAGTCAGCTTTTATGGAATTACGATCGGAGATAGATTTGGAAATATAGTTTTCACTTTAAAAAGAAAACTTCCAGATTCCCTCTCCCATTTAATTGAGAAGACAAAAGCGAATTGGTCTCGAGATGGAAAAAAATTAACTTTAATTATTAAAAAAGAGAGCGAAGAAAAGTTGGAAATTTTAGTTTTAGATGCAAAAAAGAATTTTAAAATTATTTCCAAAAAAGATCTGGAACATGAATAAAATAAAAAATTTAATTTTCTTTTTACTAATTTTTCCCATTTTCACTTTTGCCCAGAATCTTCCTGTAAAAGAAGGAAAAGTTTATGTTTGTCCTTTGGCAAAGAGTATGAATGAGATAAATCCAAGGTGCGAATGTAGAATTGATTTGGTTTTGGGAGAAACTGTGAAAAGTTTTTGTCCTGTTGATGGAAAAACTTATGAAATGACATTAACAATCACAGAACACGAAGGGAAAGAATATTTTGCAATTTTGGGTTTTGAAAACGGAGGAGCAGGAGTAAATTTTAAACCAAAAGCTCAAATTTTAGCCCCTTTTGAAGGTTTTGTTGGAGAAAATATTTTGTTTGATGGTTCAAAATCTTTTGATTCAAACGGAGATTTTTTAGATTTTACTTGGGATTTTGGAGGCAAAAACTCAAGCCAAGGTGAAAAGGTTTTTCATTCTTTTGAGAAATCTGGCGAATATACAATAACCCTGAAAGTTTCAGACGGAATGGATGATTCTTTTGCTACTTTTACCTTAAAAGTTTTACCTTCTCAAAATTTGGGAAGCGGTAAAATCGCTCTTTATGAGAAACAGGAAACAAAAGAAACAATAGAGGTTGACAAAGAAAAAACAAAAACAGAAAAAGAAACAAAAGAAAAAGAGATTTCTTTAAAAGAGGAGCCTGAAAAATTAAAAGAAAAAGAAGCTCAAAAAATAACAAAGATTTTAAAGATTGAGAAAACAGAAAAAGAAAGAGAGGAGGCAAAAAAAGAAATGGCATCAAAAGAAAGTGAAACAAAAGAAAAAGAGAAAAAATCAGAACAAAAAATTTTCTCTCAAAATTTCTCTTCTTTACTCTTTGCAAGTTTGAAAGAAACTATTTTAAATCCTAAAGTCTTTTCATTTTTAATTTTTCCAGCCTTTATTTTGATAATCACCCTACTAAAAAGAATTTATCTTCCCCAGTTGAAAAAATTATTAAGAAATTTTAAAATTTAATTTATGGGGAAAGAATCGCCAACAAGAAGAAAGTTTAAAGTTAGACAAAAACAAAAAAGGAGAGAGAAGGTTAAAAAATTAAAAGAAAAATTAAAAAAAGCCCAGAGCGAACAAGAAAGACAAAGAATTATCGATAAAATTTTAAAAATCGCTCCGCACTATTACGAATTGTCAAAAGATTTTTTGGGATCTGCAGCGAAAAAATCTAAATAAAAAGAAGGGGCTAAAGTTTGAGATTTTTGAGGGTTTTCAATCCAAATTTTTAAAAGTTCATTTGCGAAATTTAAAATTTTTTTTAATGCTTTTTTTTCTTTGGCGTTAAATTCTTTTAAAACGAAAATTTCTGGATACTCTTTTTTCTTTTCTCCTATGCCAATTCGCATTCTCCAAAAATCGTTGGCGGACAATTGGTCGATAACCGATTGAACCCCTTTGTGTCCGCCAGAACTTTTTTTAAAAGAAATCTTTATTTTCCCAAAGGGCAGGTCCAAATCATCGTGGATCAAACAAAGATTTTTTTTCTCTGTTTTAAATTGGGAAAAAAATTTTTTAAGGGCAATCCCAGAATCATTCATGAAAGTTTTTGGTTTTAAAAGAACGATTTGTTCTCCTTTAAAATTTTTTTGTGAGATTTCAGCTAAAAATTTTTCAAAAAATTTAAACCGAGGGAAACAATTTTCTTTTTGGAATTTATCCAAAACTAAAAAACCTAAATTGTGGCGCGTAAATTTAAACCTTCTTCCTGGGTTTCCAAGTCCGCAAATTATTTTCATCATTGAAATTTTACCTAAAATTTGTTAAAATGGAAAAAGTTTATTTTATGGTTTTCCAATTCATTAAAGAAATTTTGGTTACTTTTCTTTTGGCTCTAATCATAGTTATTCCAATAAGAGTTTTTTTGTTTCAACCGTTTTTGGTAAAGGGTCAATCTATGGAGCCCTCTTTTTATACTGGGGATTATTTAATAGTGGATGAAATTACCTACAGGTTCAGAGACCCAAAACGAGGAGAAGCGATCGTTTTCAAGTATCCACAAAACGAAAAACAAAAATTTATCAAAAGAGTAGTGGGTTTGCCAAACGAAACGGTAGAAATTAACGCGGATGAATTAATAGTAAAAAATAAAAAAGGAGAAACAGTTTATTCTGAGAAAAATCCTTCAAATTCTATTTTTGGAGATTTAAAAATTCAACTCGAAGATGGAGAGTTTTTTGTCTTGGGAGATAACAGGGCACATTCTCTTGATTCGAGATATTTTGGCAAAGTTGAAAAAAAAGAAATTGTAGGAAGAGTAATTTTAAGATTGTTTCCGCCCCAAAGAATTGAAGCTTTTTTCTTTCAGTAAAAAATAATGGCAGAATCGAAATTACAAAGGCCCAAGGGAATGCACGATATCTTATGGGAAGAATGGGAGTATTTTCAAAAGGTGTTTGGTGCTGTTTTGAATGTTGCCAAATTGAATAATTTTCACAGAATAGAAACCCCAATTTTAGAAAAAAAAGAACTTTTTGAAAAAGGAGTGGGTCAAGGAACGGATATAGTGGAAAAAGAAATGTATTGTTTTAAAACGAAAGGTGGAGACGAACTTTGTTTGAGGCCTGAAGGCACAGCTCCAGTAGTAAGGGCTTATTTTGAAAATGGCTTTTCCGAGTTAACGCAACCTGTCAAGCTTTGGTATTTTGGACCTTTTTTTCGCCACGAAACTCCTCAAGCTGGAAGGTATCGTCAATTTTGGCAATTTGGTTTTGAAATTTTGGGCGAAAAAGACTATATTTTAGATTCTCAAATCATCCTCGCTTCTCTGAGCGTCCTAAAAGAATTAAAAATTGAAAATACAACGCTAAAAATAAACTCAATAGGAAATAGTTGCTGTCGAGGATATTACAAAAAAAGTTTAGCTTCTTACTTAAAAAAAAGAAAAAAAGGATTATGTCAAAATTGTAAAACAAGATTAGAAAAAAATCCTTTAAGAATTTTAGATTGCAAAGATGAGAAATGCAAACAGATCGTTTCTCAAGCTCCTCAAATTTTAGATTACCTTTGCGAAGATTGTAAAAATCACTTCTTTAAAGTCCTGGATATTTTGGAATTTTTAGAAATTCCTTTTGAGTTAGATCCTTTCTTGGTGCGGGGGCTCGACTATTACACCAACACTGTTTTTGAGATTGAAAGCAAGGAAATAAATCTGGCGTTAATTTCTGGAGGAAGGTACAACAATTTAGGAAAAATTATAGGAAACAAAGACCTTCCCGGAGTAGGAGGGGCCGGAGGCGTTGAAAGAATCGTTGAAGTTTTGAAAAATAAAAAAATTTTTACTCACAAAGAAAAACCGTATAAATTTTTTATAGTCCAGATTGGAGAATTAGGAAAAAAATGGGCGCTAAAAATTTATGAAGAAATGAAAGAAGCTAAAATTGAAGTTTTTGAAAGTTTAGGGAAGGATTCCTTGAAGGCGCAATTAAGGGTGGCAGAGAAAATGAAGGCAAAATACATTATTCTCATAGGGCAAAAAGAAGCTTTAGAAAAAACAGCCATTTTAAAAGATATGGAAACTGGCAAACAACAAGAAATAAAATTTGAAAAAATTATAAAAGAAATTAAAAAATTAATTTAAAATGTGCGGAATTGTTGGGTATATTGGAAAAAAAGAAGCGTTTCCCATTTTATTATCAGGGTTAAAAAGGATTCTCTATAGAGGATATGACAGCTTTGGGTGGGCGATTTTAGATTCAAAAGGAGAAATAAAATATTTCAAAACGCCGGGTAAGTTTAACGAATGGGAAGAGAAAGCGGCCAAAATGAAGTTTGAGGGGAAAGTAGGAATTGCTCATTGTTTATCACCCGATACATTAGTGCAAATGGCAGACGGAAGAATGGTAGAAATTTCAAAAATTAAAGACGGGGAGAAAGTTTTAGCATTTAACTTTAAAATTCAAGAAATAGAACCTGCTGAGGTAAAAATCTTCAAACATAAATCTCCTCCCTTCCTATATTCTATAAGAACTCCATTTTCCGAATTAAAATGTTCAAGTGAACATAAATTATTTGTTTTTTCTGATGGAAAGATCATTGAAAAAAAAGCTAAGGACATTACTAAAAAAGATAAACTTATCGTATCGAGCAAGATAACAATAAAAGGAAAAAAATTAAAATTCAAAAATGTTTTTTGCCATCGCTATTACAGAGTAAATAACCCAATTATTGAAATAGTAAAAAATAAATTAGGAAGTGAAGCCCTCTCAGTACAAAGTGCTTCCGTAAAAATAGGAGTAAGTAAAGGGTGTCTAGATCATTTCTTGAGAAATGACATAACTTTTCGAGAAGATAAACTTGAAAAAATATTATCATTTTTCCCTCTTAGTTTTTCTCCAGAATATCCCATCCCACAAAGAGTAACCCAAGGGCATGGAAAATTCATTAACTTACCAGAAGAGAGTTCACCGGAGCTAATGCAAATTATTGGATATTTATTAGGGGATGGCGACGTGAAAGAAAGATGCGTTCGATTTAAAGATACAGAAAGAGATCTACTTTACATTTATAAAAGTTTGATTGAAAGAGTATTCAATATCGAAGGAAGAATAACTTATCTAAAAGGAGCTCGAGCTTATTTACTGGAGGTTAATAGTATTGATTTGTGCAATTGGTTAAGAGAAAACATTATTTCAAGGAAAGAGAAATTTTTAGAAGAAGTTGGCCAATTGCCTGAAGAAGAAATATCTGCTTTTTTGCGAGGCCTCTTTGATGCCGAAGGTTACGTAGCATTGAAGGCTGAACAAATTTGTTTTACCCATACTAGTAAGAAGGTAGCAAAAATACTACAATTTTTGCTTTTGAGGTTAGGTATAATAGCTTCCTTCAATGAAGGAAAACGACAAAATAAAAATTGGAGTGATCGCTATATAGTTTATCTTAGTAGTTATCATTCTTTCAAGAAATTTAAAGAAAAAATAGGTTTTTCATCAAGAAGAAAAATCAAAAAACTAGAATTTCTTCTTCAAAAAATAAACAAACAAAAATTAGAAGAAGAGGACAATACCCAAAACGAATTGCGTTTCCAACCAATTCTAGAAATTAAAAAAGTTCCTTCGAAAGAAGAATTTCTTTATGACTTGGAAACTACCCACTTAAATTTCTTCGCTAACGGTCTTCTTTCTCATAATTCTAGATGGGCGACTCATGGCTCGGTATGCGAAGCAAACGCCCATCCTTTTTGGGATTGTACCAAAAATGTTTTTTTGGTCCACAATGGAATAATTGAAAATTATAAAGAATTAAAGGAAAAACTGATTAAAGAGGGGCATAAATTTTTAAGTGAAACCGACACAGAAGTGATGGTGCATTTGATCGAGAAATATTTTAACGGAAATTTAGAAGAAGCGGTGAGAAAAATGATGAAAGACATTAGAGGGGCTTATGCCATTGCGGTGATTTCAAAAAAAGATCCTCAAAAAATTGTTGCTGCAAGAATGTCCTCCCCTTTGCTTTTGGGAATAGACAAAGATGAATTTTTGGTGGCTTCAGATCCCGCGGCAATCTTAATCAGAACAAGACAAGTTATAAATTTAGATGACGGAGAAATTGCGGTTCTGAAACCGGACGATTTTTATATTTTAAAAGAAAAAGTAATTGAAACGATTGAATGGAGTCCAGAAGACGCAGAAAAGGGAGGTTATCCTCATTTTATGCTAAAAGAAATTTTCGAAGAACCGGAAGCAATCGAAAACGCTATCAAGGGAAGGTTAATTCTAAAAGAGGGAGCAGTAAAGTTAGGAGGAATAGAATTGATGGCAGAAAAATTAAGTAAAATTGAAAAAATATTTTTAATCGCCTGCGGAACGGCAAGCTATGCGGCAAAAATTGGAAAATATATGTTGGAAGAATACGCTGGCATTCCCTGTGAAGTCGAAATTGGGTCTGAATTCCGTTATCGAAAACCAGTTGTCGATGAGAAAACTGCCGCCATTTTCATTTCTCAATCTGGCGAAACGGCTGATACTTTGGCCTCATTAAGAGAAATGAAAAAGAAAGGTATTTTAACAATTGGCATTACCAACGTCGTAGGCTCTACACAAGCAAGAGAAACGGATGCCGGAATTTACACAAGGTCAGGACCAGAAATTGCAGTCGCTTCAACAAAAGCTTTTTTAGGACAATTGGCAACCCTAGTAATGCTCACTGTGTATTTGGGAAGACAAAGAGAAATGAGTTTGGTAATGGGAAAGAGAATAATTTCTGAATTGGCAAGAATTCCAAATTTAGCCAGAGAAATTTTGAAAAAAAGTTCCGAAATTGAAAATTTAGCAAAAAAATATAAAGAGTTTAAAAACTTTTTCTTTATCGGAAGAAAATATAATTACCCCATCGCCTTGGAAGGGGCTTTAAAATTAAAAGAAATTTCCTATTTACACGCCGAAGGTTATCCTGGTGGAGAATTAAAACACGGCCCCTTAGCTTTAATAGACGAAACCGTGCCAACGTTTGCCATTTCCCCAGCAGATTCAGTTTATGATAAAATGGTTTCAAACATTCAAGAAATTAAAGCGAGAAAAGGTCCTGTGATTGCCGTAGCTACTGAAGGAAACGAGGAAATTAAAAAATTGGCTGATGATGTGATTTACATTCCAAAAACCTTAGAAATGTTAACTCCAATGCTCTCTGTAATTCCTTTGCACTTGTTCGCTTATTATGTAGCGGTTCTACTTGGTAAAGACGTGGACAAGCCTAGGAACCTTGCGAAGGCGGTTAGTGTGGAATAATAAAGAGTTGATTTTCGTTTTTTTTATCAGATTTACTCCAATTTTTTATTTTGGCTATAAAATAAATAAAATATGAAATTAAAATTTAATTCTCAAATTAGAAAAGGAAACAATCAAGTGGAATAAAATCCTGGCTCAAAAAAAATGATTTTTGCCATGAGAATTACAAAATTACTGAAAAAGGGTTGAAATTGAAAAATAATTTAGTTTTATTAAGGTATTAATTTTTTTAAAAAAATCGTTAAAATTAATTTTGAGCGGACGTGGCGGAATTAGAAGACGCGCAAGCTTGAGGGGCTTGTGGGGGTAAACCCCGTGTGGGTGCGAGTCCCACCGTCCGCACAAATTTTAAAATGGTTTTCGTTATCAACCTAAAAGAGGAAAAAGAATTAGAAGAAGTAGCGAATATTCAAGAAAAATGCTTTGGAAAAATCAGTAAATTTTCAAGGAATTTTCTTTTTAATTTGTGGCGAGAATTTCCTGAAGGATTTTTTTTGGCAAAAAACCAAGAAAAAGTTGTCGGATATGGCGTTTTGAAAAAAGAGAAAGAAAAAGCTTTAATTTTTTCTCTGGCAGTTTTGCCCGAAATGCAAAACAAAGGTATTGGAAAAGAAATTTTAAAAAAAATGATTGAATTGGCAAAAAGGCAAAATCTTAAAAAAGTTTATCTTCATACAAAAGAAACGAATTTTAAAGCCATTGGCTTTTATCAAAAATTTAATTTTAATATAATTAAATTAGAAAAGAACTTTTATTCCACCGGCGAGAATGCCTATTTGATGGAATTGGAAATTGAAAAGTAGGAAGATGGAAATTGGAAGAGGGGTGACAGCGAAGTTGATTTCGCTTTGCGAAATAACGAAGCGCCAGAGGGGAGAAACCAAAGGTGTCTCCCCTATGGGTCGCGAGCCGAAGCCCTGAAAGGGCGCCAGCGCGACAGCGCTGGGGAGGCGAGCGGCGATGGAGGGGTCGCATAGTGGTCCATTGCGCCTCACTGCTAATGAGGTGGGGAGTTTTCCCCGCGTGGGTTCAAATCCCACCCCCTCCGCAAAATATTTTCAAATTAATTTCGAAAAGCAAAGTTAATTTTCATTTTATGAACAATAATTTTCGATCATTTTTTATCAGTCAGTTAAGGATTCTTTTGTTTCAGCAATAATATTATTTGCGGTTATTTATTATATAATGAACATAATTGGCGTGTTCTTTTTTGAAGGAACCATAATTTTCTTTGATCCTCGAAAAACGTGGTTTAGTTTTTTTCTTTATTTAATTTTTTGGCTTATTTTCTGTGGTATTAAAGCTTTATTAAGTTTAAAGAGAATAGATTCCAAAAATAAAAACTTAAAGGTCGAAGATAAAAATTAAAGTAGCAAAAAATTCACATGAGAAAACGCTCCGCAAACTGGTATATTGCTATGACTCATTTTTTAACTGCTGGATTTATAATGCCTTTTTTGTTATTCTTTGTTTTTGGATTATTATTTGCCAATGCATTACGCACTATCTCGGCCACGTTAATGCATTTAATTGATTTAACAGTAACCGTTTTGGTTGTCTGGATAGCTACGATTTATTCTGCAAATTTTTTGAAGAAAAAATATATTATTGAAGATAAAAATAAAATCGTAAATTTGTCAACGTTGTATTTAGTTTGTATGAGCATAATTTCTTTATTGCTTCGAGGATTTTCACTTTGGAGTATTGTAAACTTGATTGTAATGATAGTTGTCTTTTATTTGGCAAGCAATAAATACATTGAGGAAACTTCAGAAAACACACCAACATAGATATTTTTCCAGTGTATTGACTTTGATAAGTAAATTTTCAAACGAGAGAAGGGTCTTATTTTTGGGCGAGAATGCCTATTTGACGGAATTGGAAAAGTTTTAAAAATAGAAAATAGTAATTTTTACAAAGTTTCAAGTTCTTTTATTATTTCTTCGATAATCTCTGCGCAACTCTTTATCTCAGAGATTCCTGCAGCAGATAATCCTGCCAAAAGTGGAATATCGTCAACGTTTTGACCTCCCAAAGATCCGGCAATTTTTTCTGCCTTAATTTCTTCTGGAAAAATTTTATCTTCAATTTTTTTGGTTTTCTCTGACCAATTGTTTTTTATTACTCGAATAGGATGTCCCGTGCTCCACAAAACCACTTCAATGTCGTCCATTGTTGCTTCAATAATTTTTTTCTTGTAAGTTTCGGAAGCAATGCACTCTTTGGATGCCAAAAATCTTGTACCCATTTGGATTCCTTCTGCTCCCAACAAAAATGCAGACTTTGTCGTTTTTCCATCATAAATTCCTCCTGCAACAATCACTGGAATTTTCACAATCTTTTTTGTCTCAATTAAAAGCGAAAACAAAGTATTCTTTCCCACATGTCCCCCTGCTTCCCATCCAGAAATAACTATCGCATCAGCCCCGTTCTCTTGCATTTTCTTTGCCAATCTTGGAGAAGGTACCACTGGAATTACTTTTATTCCTACCATTTTCAAGTAAGGAAAAACTGGCAAAGGATTTCCTCCCCCCGTAAAAACAACCGGCGGTTTTTCTTTCATTAAAACTCTTACCAACTCCTCTACTTTTGGATTTTGCATAAATAAATTCACCCCAAAAGGATTTTTTGTTTTTTCTCTTGTTAATTTAATTTCCTTTTCTAACCAAGAGGGTGGCATCAAACCAGAACCAATTAATCCCAAACCCCCGGCATTTGAAACCGCAGAAACTAAATTCGATTCAGAAATTCCTGCCATTCCTCCCTGGATTATTGGATATTTAATTTTTAATAATTGGCAAACTCGGTTCTTTTCAAATTCCATATTTTTTAGAAAAATCGTCTTTTTTAATGATAACAACAGAAAATCTCGCCTCAACTTTTAAATTTTCTTTAACAAAAGCCTGGCCTTTTATTCTTGCGATTTTCATTTGGGAATCTGGAATAGGATAAATTGCCAAAATCTCAGCTTTTAATTCGATTTTATCTCCCGGAAAAATTGGTTTTAAAAATTGGGCCGATTTTACATCATAAGCCAAAAAATGATAATCGTTATGATTTTCGCCAATTTTTTGCCTCAATAAAATGGTTGACAACTGAGCCATAGCCTCAATGACCAACACTCCTGGCATAATTTTTAAATCAACAAAGTGTCCCTCAAAATAATAATCATTGGCAGAGGTCTGAAAGAATCCAAAAATTTCGTTTTCTTTTATCTGAGAAACTTCATCAATAAATAAAAAAGGTTCTTGATAGGGAATAATTTTTTTAATTTCTTCTTTGGTTAACATTTTCTTTTTAAAATTTTAACATTTTTTAAAAATTATTCAAAGTATTCTTTCTTTAGATAATTTAAAATTTTTTCCACATCACCCTTCAAAGAGGTAGCTTTTAGTAAAATTATGACAATTTTTCTTTCCTGATTATTTTTCGTTGAAAGTTTAAAAATAAAAACGGCACAATCTTTTGCCTCCTTCGAATAACCTGTCTTCCCTCCCAAAAAATTTTCTTCTTCTTCAAACATATTTTTATTAACAAGATTTGAAACATCAAAGGAAATTTCGCCAAAGCTTTGTACTTTTTTCCCTCTCGTAATATCAAGTAAAAGAGGACGTTTAAAAAATATATATTGAGCCAAATAAAACAAGTCTTTGGCAGAAGAGAAGTTTTCGTTCAACCCAATAATTTTTCCAAGGCCGCTTGGTTCAAAAATTTCGGTATTACCCATCCCCAAAGAAACTGCCCTCTCTTTCATTAGATTTAATGTCATTTCTGATCCTAAAAATTGAAGGAGTGAAAAAGCTGCGTCGTTCGCAGAAGGAATTAATGCCAAATACAAAAGCTCGATTACAGAATATTTTTGGCCCTCTTTTAAAGCTGGCTTAAACCATCCTTCTTTTTCCAATTTTTCTTTATAGGGAAAATAAGGATAAACTTTTTTCTTTAAATTTACATTTTCTACTACTGTCAAAGCAGTGAGCAATTTCACTACTGAAGCAATAGGAATTTTTTCGCCAATATTTTTTTGCAAAAATATAAAGTTATTTTCAAGGTCTGCCACTAAATAACTTTGAGCTGAAAGTTCCAAGTTTTCTTGGGCTTTTGGATTGTAAGAAAAATTATCTCCTTCAAATTCTTTCTCTAATATCAAAACTGGCATCCCTACTGTTGCGAAAGAAAAAAGTGTTTTTGCGTCTTCTAAATTTAACCTTATACAGCCTGCAGAAAATTGAGAAGAAAATGGAGCGTCTCCCGGAAAGTAAGGTGGGCCGTGAATAAAATATTTTCCCCAAAAATTAACAGCGTATGGCATAAAAAGTCCTTCAGATTGAGAAAAGGCAAGCGTATTTTTTGATAAAACTTTAAAAAGGCCTACCGGCGTTTCGCCCCAGGTTCCCTTTTCTCCAGTAGCCAAAATTTGAATTTTCTTAAATATTTCTCCTTCTTTGTAAAGATAAATTTGGGATTCCTGGAGACTAACTTTAATAAAACTTTCTTTTTTTTGAATTAATTCATTTTCTGTCTCTTTAAGGAAAAAAGGTAGAAAATTCTTGCTTTCTGCCTGAAAAATTTTCGAGAAAATATTTTTTAATTCCAGAAGGGAGGCCTTTGAACCTTCCCCTCTCTCAAGAACAATTTCCTTTGGAACAAAATTCAAAAAATAAAAAGAGGCACAAAATAAAAAAATTAAGGCCGCTTTTCTTATCATACTTTAAAAAATCAACCCTCAATTTTTACAATCTCCACCTCGGTGTATTCTTGTCTGTGCCCTCTTTTGACGCGATATCTCCTTTTGGGCTTGTATTTTAAAACTACAATTTTTTTTCCTTTCTTTTGATTCAACACCTTCCCAATAACTTTTGCCTCTCCTACCAATGGTTGGCCAATTTTTACCTCTCCACTCTTTTTTTCTAAAAGTAAAACTTGATCGAAAACAATCTCTTGTCCTACATCTTTTTTAATTTTTTCGATTTCTATTCTATCTCCTTCTTGAACCAAATATTGTTTTCCTCCTGTCTTAATTACTGCTTTTGGGGTTTTTGTTTTCATATTTTTAGTTTTGGTGTTTCTTCTTTTTGACCTTCTTTTAAAGAAATTTGATTTACAAAATTTCGAATTTGGGAAATTTTTGTTTTATATTCCAAATAGGCGTTAGAAATCATTTGGTTCCCTTTGTAAATTTTGTTTTCCAAAATCGATTCCATTTCTTCTAAATTTTTCGAAATCAAGACCAAATAATTTTTAAGATTTTCAAAATCTATCGAAACGGCATATTGCAAATGCAATCTATACATGTACAAAAGCAAAGGTAAAACCCAAGAATAAGGGACCAAAAGCACGTTTTCTTTTTTGGCGAAAGAATGAACGTTATAACAGACATTGTAAATCGAATCTGGAACAGCAGCGATAGCTTGCGACCAAGTAAGGTCAGGATCAATGTATTGTTTTACTTCTCTTATTTTTTTCATTACTTCCTTTTCGATCTCTTCAATTATTTCTTTTTTCTTTTCAACGTTTTCTTCTTTTTCTAATTCTAAAATCAATCGTGAACTTGGCCATTTGGAATCAATGGGCAGTCTTTTTCCATTTGGCAAAAGCAAAGCAAATTCTACCACCTTTCCCCCTATTCTAAAATTTGTTTCTATCATTTCTGGTGGAAGTTTTTTAAAGGCCTCTCTCAAAATTTCTTCGCCAGAACTCCCTTTAGCAGTAGTTCCGGTCAACATTTGGTCCAATCTTTTAATTCGCTCGAAAAATTCTTTTTCTTTTTCCTTGCGCATTTCGTCTCTCTTTCTCACTTCCTCCAAAAGATCCCTGCTCAAATCTTTCATTTCTTTCGTTGTTTTTTCCAAACTCTCTTGTAAGGCACTTTGAACTAAAATTTTTTCCTTTATCTCTTGAATTTCTTTTTTTAAACTCTCTTGTGCCTCCTTTCCTTCTTTTTTCCTTTTCTCTTCAAACCAAAAAAGCAAAGCAAAAAAAACTCCAATCAAAATTATGAGAACAATGTCCATCTTTGAAATTTAATCAAAAAATAAATAAAAAAGCAACCTTGGGACATTTTCTCTATTTCAAAATCTATCATCAAAAAAGAGCGATTGGGGTTGGGCAAAATTTTAAAGTGTTTCTAAAATCCGTTAGAAAAAATAGACCAGTTTTAACCCAGTAGCCCGATCATAAATTTTTTTTATTTTTTGATTAAATGGAAAAAAAATAATTTCGCAGGCACCCGAAACTCTTGCCTCCACTAAATGGCCAGAAATAGTGTTTAGTTCCTTGTCTGCCAAAGTAGCATGAGAATGAACGACGATTTCTTTTTTAAAAAAACAAACGTTGCCAACAAGGTTTACTAATTCTAAAGGTTTTTTAATCTTTTTTTGGCTGTATTTTTTTCTGACGATATTATAATGAGCTAAAATTACCTCGTCGACCGCCCCCAAACCAATAAAAAATCCTCCGTTTTTTGCTTCTTTTGTGCAAAAAGCGTTAATCGTTTTATTAATTTTTTGTCCTTTCAAAATCTTAAGAAGATAAAAATTTTTAAATTTTTTGAAATTTTTCATTTTAGCTCATTTTTCCCCCAATTTAAGTTTAATGTTTTTTTAGCAATCCACTTTTACGCTTTATTGTTTTTGAAATTAAACAAATAATTTTCAATATAGATTGGTAGTTTTAATTTTTGATAAAATGAATCAAAAATAAACTTTTGAAACCAGAAAAGTTTTGGAGCGGGCGAGGGGAATTGAACCCCCTTCTCTACCTTGGCAAGGTAGCGTAATAACCGTTATACTACGCCCGCTTCTTTATATTATATTTTTTCATTTTTTAAAGTTTTTGTCAAATCCTTAATTTTTATTAATTTTTCTTCTTTTGAATCCCTTTTTTTTATTCCTACACAATCTTTTTTTAGAGTTTTTTTGCTTACCACCACCCGATAAGGTATTCCGATTAAATCTGCGTCGTAAAATTTCTCTCCAACGCTTTTTTCTTTTCTGTCATCGTAAAGAACTTCTAATTTTTTTTCCGAAAGGGTTCTATAAATTTTTTCTCCAATATTTATTACTTTTTTGTCTGAAATTTCAACGGGAATTAAATGAACTAAAAAAGGAGCAACTTCTCTTGGCCACAAAATTCCTCTTTCATCGTAATGAATCTCTACGATTGCTGCCATCAATCTCCCAAGCCCTATCCCATAGCATCCCTCAACGATAAATTTTTCTTTCCCTTCTTTGTTTTTTATTTTTAAATTAAAGGGCTTTGTAAATTTGTCTCCCAATTTAAAAATGTTTCCTACCTCAATCGTCTTTAAAGTTTTTGAAATTTTTCTTTTGCATTGAGGACATTGAAATTTTTCTTTTTGAATTATTTCTTTGTTAATCCCTAATTCACAATTTTCGCAAAAATAAATTAAGTCTTCTCCGCTTTCGGTTTCGGTCTGAAATTCGTGAGAATATTCTGAAAAGGCCCCTCCCGAAGCTAAACACAAAAACGTTTTTTTTCTTATTCCGCACCTTTCAAAGATTTTAAAATATGCCTCCTTTACCAAATTGTAATATCTATCCAAATCCGCTTCGCTCTCGTGAAAAGAATAAAGGTCTTTCATAATAAATTCTTTTGTCCTTAAAAGTCCGGCTTTTGACCTTAATTCGTCTCGAAATTTGTCTTGAATTTGAAAAACAGCTATCGGAAGGTCCCTTAAAGATTGAAGAAATTTTGAAAGAACTAAAGAAATAACTTCCTCGTGCGTCCACCCTAACGAAAATTCTTTCCCCCTCCTATCTTTTAACTTGAACATTTCTGGATACTTCCATCTTCCGGTTTTTTCCCAAATTTCTTTTGGATGCAAAGCAGGAAGCAAAATTTCTTGGGCCCCAATTTTTAACATCTCTTCTCGAATAATGTTTTCTATTTTTTTCAGCACTAAAAATCCCAAAGGCAAAAAAGAATAAACCCCTGCCATCAATTTATCAATAAAACCTGCTCGAATTAATAATTGAGCACTCTTTGATTCTTCTCTTGGAAGGGTTTTTGAAGTTTTAGTAAACAATTGCGATTGTCGCATGATAAGGTTTTGTTTTTAAATTGTTTTTATTCATATTTTAAATTTGACCATCTTCCGCATCTGTCTCCCCACCTTGAAATAACCTTCCCTTCTATTTTCGCTTCAATGACTTCACATTGATTTGGACAACCTGTACATTGAAACGAGTCGCATTTAATTTCCATATTTGAAATTTCAAAACCTCTGAATTTTGTTTTTTCTGGATTAGCTTCTTTTGCTAAAAGGGCGCAACCTAAAGCTCCCATAACAGTATTGTATTTTGGAACGGTAATTTTTTCGCCTAAGGCTTTTTCAAAAGCCCATTTCATCCCTACATTTTCTGAAACTCCGCCTACAAAAACTATTGGCGGTAAAATTTTTTTTCCTTTCCCTACCCCTCCCAAATAATTCCTTACTAAACCTTGACAGAGCCCAGCGACAATATCTTCTACATTGTGGCCAATTTGCTGTTTGTGAATCATATCTGATTCTGCAAATACTGAACATCGGCTCGCTATCGTTGTCGGATTTTTCGATTTCAAAGCCAATTCTCCAAACTTTTCAACTGGAATTCCCAATCTAAAAGCTTGAGCATCTAAGAAAGCCCCCGTGCCAGCAGAACAATTGTGAACTGTAATATAATTGGCAACGTAAGAATTGTCTTCTTCTACTTTGAGATTATAAAGAGTTCCACGATATTTAATTTTTCTAATTGTCCTAATTGGCTCAAATAACCAATCGGAAAAAATAAACGATTTATTTTTTTTGCTTTTAATTTCTATTATTTTTTTATCTTCTAATTTATTAATATCTTCCCCGTTGATCTCGAGAAAAAATGCGAATTTACCGCCTTTTGTTTTTTTTCTTGATTTATTTATCGATACTTTAATTTTGTTTCTCAGTAAAATCCAATAAAATTGAGAAGCTAAAATTTCAGAAGTTGCAGCAGCTGAATATCTGTTTCCTTGCTTTGAAAAAGAAAATTCCGATCTTTTCCTTAACTGACCATCTCCTCTAAAAAAAGCTTTTACAATTTCTTTTTGAAATTCTGAAGGCAAAGCTAAAAGTTCTTTAGATAATCTTTTTTTGTTTGCTTTCTCTCCGCAAAGATAAAGAATAAATTCTGCGAGGGCCCTGCTATACACTATCACAGTAGTACTATGCTTGTTTTTGTTTTCAATTAACTTTACTTTTATAGAAGGAAAATTTTCTTTGATTATCTTTTCAATGTCGTTTGCGTATTCTTTTTCTTTGATATTAAACACAAATTGAACGTAAGAAGGATATTTTATTTTTTTGTTCCATCGTGCCCTATTGTAACCAACGTTCCCTTCTGCTAAATAATAACCTAACAATCTCAAAATATTTTTGCTCAAAGGTAAATTTTCAATTTCAACTTTTGGAGTTTTTTCAAACAGACTAACTGTAAGCTTTACAGTGTTATAATCTATAGCTGGTGGATCTTCACTTTCGTAATTTAATCCCAAAGGAACGCAAATAAAATCTCCTTCTCTTAATTTATATGCAGGGATGAAATAAGGTTGCCAAGAAAAATTTTTCCATTTTGTACATCTTTTTCCAGAAATCTTTTCGTAAAATTGCCGGCAAACTAATGTGTTTTCCCTTGAATGACTATAGTAACATTTAATATCTTCTCTTTTTAATCCCAAAATAGGATGTTCTGGAGTTAAAGTAAGAGTTTTTAAATTTGAAAGTGAAATCTCAACCATTTCTCCTTTGTAATCTCTTTCAAAAATTTCTTCCACTTTTTTAAACCTTCCAAGGTGTGTTAAAACTTTTTCTCCAACTTTTATTTCCTTTATTGGCTTTGGTTCAAAATCTTCAGTAATAATCTTCGTATCTGGTAAAACACACAATGTATTCATTGCAAAATCTACTGCTACTCCGTTTTCTAAAATAATTATTTTTGAATCTTGGCCCCCAATATCAATAATCGTTCTTACTTCTGGAACTAAAAAGGCAGCTCCTTTTGCGTGAGCTGTAATCTCGTTTTTTATCACATCAGCCCCCACAATCGTGCCCGCCAAATATCTGGCAGAACCTGTCGTTCCAACCCCAGAGATTTCAATTTCAGAGCTTTGATTTTCAATCCATTCTTTCAATTTTCTTATTCCCCTTTTAATCGCTTCGATTAATTTTCCTTCTGTCCTTTCGTAGGCCCAATATAAAATGTCTGCCTTTTTATCTATTAAAACAAATTTTATAGTTAAAGACCCAATGTCAATTCCCAAATATGTTTTCATGTTTTTTTCGAATTTACACCAATTTTATCACAAATTTCACAAATAATTTATTGGCGATATTAGTGTTTATCGTTGGACACTTTTGCGACGTTTATAATAATTTTTTACTACATCGACGAAAGCTTCAATCCTTGTGTCAACCCCTGCCTCTCCAACTTGTTCGTCTAAAGATAAAGATAAAAAAGGAATTCCTGTCTCTTGATGAATTTTTTCTAAAATGGGTCTAACAGAGGTCTCCGGCATGCACATTGCGGGTAGGAGCTGAATCACTCCATCGAATCCCTCCTTTGCATATTTTAACATTTCATAGATTGCATCTCTGCCATGCCCTCCGACTGTCGATCCCAAATATGGTTTTATTTTCCTTTGAATGAAAAAATCTTTAAAAAATATTTTCTTTTTTAGATGGTAAAGTAAGCTCATTTCCCGATGAACTTCAACTCCTAAATTTCCCAATTTTTTTTCAATTTCAAAGTTTATCGCATGATCTGTTACAGTATAAATTTCTCCAACAATCCCCACTTTTGGAACTTTTTTTCTTTCTATTCTGATTTGATCTAATTCTTTCAAAACTTCTCTTTCAAATTTTAAAAGTCCGAAAAAACTTTTAATCTCTCTCATTCTTTTGAAAGCAGAAATTAAAACTCTATCTGTGTCTCCTTTTTCAATTTCTCTTGGCCTTAAATATTGTGCCCTTCTTTCAAGTTTTTCAATAATATTCAAAGTTTTTAAAGTAAAGATTGCAGCCTCTATCATCTTTAAAAAATTAGCTTCAGATATTTTTTTCAATTTTGCGAAAATATCAAGAGATTGGTCAAAAATTACAAAGGTCACCTCTTTTCCGTGCTCTTTTAAAACCTTCTCTTGAACAAAAGGATAATATCTCAATCGGCAAGAACCGCCTAAAGCAGTTGGCATCACAATTGTATCCGCTCCTTTTTCAATTGCTTCTAAAAAATTCCCAAGATTAACTTTTAAGGGGAAGCAATACATTTCAGGAGCAATTTTTGCCCCCCTTTCAATGACTTTTGAGGTTGTTTTTTGGGGGGGGACAATTTCAAACCCTAATTTTTTTGCTAAAAGCTCAAAAGCGACCGTGTAATTCCCCCAATAAGGAAAAGTAATTTTCATAGAATTTAATTTTAGCAAATTTATTACCTTTTCATCAACAATTTTATTTTTGATTGTTATTAAAGATAAATTAAACGGGACGAAAATAAAGTACTTGAGCAATGAAAACCAATTTTTTGTTTATTGTTAAATTTTAGCGCCGGTCAAATAATGAGAACAAAAGATAGTTGTTTTTATTTTTGAGTTCTAATATACTAAAATATTAAAAGGCATTACAAAAATTGCCCCAAATCGTTTGTTCTTTAAAAAATATTCAAGAATAAAAAACAGAACAAAGGAGGTGATGACATGAGTAACCTCAACAGAAAAAGTATATTAGAAATTGCAAAGACCTTAGTGGGAAGCATTATCAACAAAACTCCTATCCAAGAGCAAATTGTTAAGAAGCTTTCGGAAATTTTAAATGTTGAAAGATGCGTAATCTTTATGATAAACTCCGAAAATTGTATCGAAATTGTTGCCGGGGTCCCAGAAGGAGAACACGGCATCGGTTTCAAACAAGAAATTAGCAAACATCCAGACATTGAAGAAGCGGTAAGAAAGAGAAAAGTTTTTATAATTAATGACCCTAAAAGCTCACCGCTTACTTATCATTTTCGAAATATAATTGAGCAAAAAGAAATCAACCAAATTCTATACCTACCTTTGGTGTCTGAAATAACTGGAAAAACTATTGGTGTAATCGTCCTTGACGCCACAAAAGACAAACTCAGATTCGAACCAGAAGAAATTGAATTTTGCAGCGAAGTCCTAGAGCTCATTTCTCTTATTGTTGACCGCGAAGAGATTTTGATAGAGCAAATGAGAGATCTCATAATAAATCGGATAACGGCCCTGGGAGGGTTTGCGAATAGGTTAAATAAATTGTCTCAAGAATTCTCAAGGAATGTTAACATCATATTAGAAGAAATTAAAAGATTGGAAAAAATTTGCCCCAAAAGCGGAATAAATTCATAGGGGGGAAATGCACCCCCCCTTTTTTATTTTAAAATCACAATTTTTAGATTTTTTAAATATTTTTTGAGATTAAAATAACGCAATCTTTGACAATTCTTTAAAGCGGTGCGCCCGACTGGATTTGAACCAGTATTTTTGGCTCCGGAGGCCAACGTTCTTTCCGTTGAACTACGGGCGCACAATTTTCGCCTATCTTAATTTCTGACAAATTATATAATAATTTTGCCTGTTACCTCTCTTATTTTTTACCACGCCAAATTTCAAAATTTCAAATCCAGCTCTTTTTGTCAAACTTTCAAGCTCCCTTTTAGAAAAATAATGATAATATCTCAAGATTTTTTTACCCCAGGGTAAAAACACGTCTTTAAAATCTAATTGAGATTTTTTAATTAATTTCAAAAATGTATGTTTTAAAAGGAGCAAGATTTCACTGAGGCGATGAATTTTCCAAACGGTTAAAATTAAAATTCCTCCGGGCTTTAGAACTCTTTTTATTTCTTGTAAAACTTTAATTCTAAAAACCTCAGAAGGAATATGATGCAAGAGAGCGATAGCGTAAACTCTATCAAAAAAATTTTCCGAAAATGGTAGATTCAAGGCGTCTCCAATTAAAAATTTTGCTTCGGGAAAATTTTTTTTCGCAATTTCTAACAATTTTTCTGAATTATCTAGACCAAAATAATCAACTTTTTTTCTGACAAAAACTTTGTACCACCGCCCATTTCCACAACCCAAATCTAAAATTTTTTCTCCTTCTTTCAAATCCTCAAAAAGAAAATTCAATTCTTCCCAAATTTCTCTTCTGGTATTTGAAAACTCTTCTGCTATTAAATTGTAATCTCTTTTTGTCTTTTCTAGAATAAACTGGGCGAAATTTGAATCCATGATAAATAAATTTTTTGTTATTTTCTTAATTTTAACAAAATCAACAAATTTCACTTTTTATAAAAAATTTTTGAAATATTTTTAAAAGCTTTTTGCTAATGAAATTTATGACGCAAAATCTATCCAAGGAGAAAATCTCCCTTCAGCGCTTTGCAATCTTTTGCTAATAATTTTTTAAGATGCTTATTCATCTTGGAAAACTTTCTTTTCTTTTGATAGTAAAAGAAAAAACTGCGATGCGTTAACGCAAAATCAGGGTCTATTTCAAGAGCTCGGTCGAATTTCTTTTTAGCCTCCTCAAGCTTTCCTTGTTCTAACAAAATCATTCCTAAATTATTTAAGGCGTCAACATCTTCTGGTCTCTGTTGAAGGACAATTTCGTATTCTTGAATGGCTCTTTGAAAATTTTCTAATGTATGATAAGAAACTCCTAAGCTATAATGGGCGTCGGTAAATCTTGGTTCAATGTCTACTGCCCTTTGAAATAAAACTATTGCTTCCCTTATTTGATTTTCCCCAAGCAAAATCAATCCTTCAACGTACGCTTTGCAAGCTTCAATCGAGACCCAAGAATTGCCCAACGAACGATTGTCGCCCCTTTCCATTTTTAATCCCTCCTTTCTTTTATTTGGGAAGTTTTAAGGATGCAACTTCCTTGCTAAACTCACTTTTCCTAAACTTGGATAATTTAAAATTGAAATAAAAAATTAAAAATGTCAAGATTTAAAATGGACAAAATACTTTAGACTTGTTTATTTTGGCAACCAAAAAGCTCTCCAATCTAAGATAAAAGTATAAAAAGTAAAGTATTTAATTGTAAACCAAAATCGTCAAAAAAATTTTTCTTGATTTTTTTTAAAATTTTTGATAAAAAAATTGTTGAGGTTGCCGGATTTTTGAATAAGGAAACTTATTTGAAGATCTTTTGGCGGCCTTTAAAGGTCGCCTTATATATTTTTAATATAGTGTTTAGAAAAAAATTTAAAAGAGGAGGCTTTCCTCGAAAAATGGTAAAGGGAAGCTGGATCTGCTCTGATTGTGGAAAGGAAATCACAGAATTACCTTTTGAACCATCAGCAGACCGTCCAGTTTACTGCAGAGAGTGTTGGGCAAAAAAAAGAGAAAGATAAATTAATCTTTCTCTCAAATTTTTGTTATAATTTTTAAAGGATATTTTATGGTTCGAAGGGTTTTTATTGCGATTAATTTACCAGACGAAATTAGATCTAAATTACTCAAATTTCAAGAAGAGTTTTCAGAATTGCCCGCCAAATGGGTAAAGAAAGAAAATTTGCATTTAACATTAGCTTTTTTAGGATATTTGAAGGATTTTCATATAGAAAAGGTTAAAGAAGTAGTGAAAACACTGGGAGAAGAATTTTCTCCTTTTTTTGTTTCTTTGAAAAGGGTTTGTTTTGGTCCTCCAAAAATTTCGCCCCCAAGGTTGCTTTGGGTAGAGTTAGAAAAAAACGAATCTTTGGAAATTTTAACAAAAAAACTCCATCATCTCCTAAAAGAAAACAAAATTCCTTTTGTGGCAGAAGAAAGGGAATTTTTGCCTCATGTCACCTTGGCAAGAATAAAAAAATGGGAATTTCAACGAATGGAACCAGAAGAAAGGCCGAAAATTAACGTCTCAATAAACGATGTCTTTGGGGTTAAATCTGTAGAAATTATGGAAAGTCACTTAAAAAGATCAGGAGCAAAATACACGATTTTGGCAAGTTATCCCCTTTCAAAAAGTTAAATTCTAAAATCGAAATTAGAATTTAAATTATGAAAATTCATTTCCTTGGTATCGGTGGCATTGGGGTTTCGGCTTTAGCCAAGTATTACTTGGAAAAAGGGCATCAAATTTCAGGGTCGGATTTGAAAGGGTCCGAAATTACTAAAGAACTCAAGGAAAAAGGAGTGAAAATTTTTATTGGAAAACACAAAAGAGAAAATTTGCCCAAAAATGTAAATTTGGTAATTTTTAGCCCTGCTATTGAAAAACAAAATCCAGAATTGAAAGAAGCAAAAAAAAGAAAAATAAAAATTTTGAGTTATCCTCAGGCTTTGGGTCAATTAACAAAAGAACATTTTACCATTGCCTGTTGCGGAACTCACGGAAAAAGCAGTACTTGTTCTATGGTCGGTTTTATCTTAGAAAAAGCAGGATTGGACCCTACCATCATCGTGGGAACCAAAATGAAGAATTTTCAAAATTCAAACTGCAAAATTGGAAAATCGAAATATTTAGTTATTGAGGCAGACGAATACCAAGGAAGTTTTCTAAATTATTCCCCAAAAATCGTCATTTTAACCTCTTTAGATTGGGATCACCCAGATTATTTCAAAACAAAAAAGGATTATTTTTTAATTTTTAAAAAGTTTATTGAAAAAATTCCAAAAGATGGTTTTTTGATCTTAAATAAAGATGATAAAAATATCTTAAAACTTAAAAATCAAATCTCAGCCCCACACCAGAACAAAGCACAGTCCAAGATTGCCCTGAATCGTACGCTCAGAACAAAACTAAAAATTAAAATCTTGGAATACTCTTTAAAAGATAGAGAAAGCAAAAAAATAAAAAAAGTTTTAAAAGTCCCGGGCGAATTTAATGTTTCTAACGCCTTAGCGGCAATAAAATGTGCCAAGATTTTAAAAATTCCAGAAAAAATTTCCCTTTTGGCTTTTTCAGAATTTTTGGGTTGTTGGCGAAGGTCAGACTCAAAAAAAATCAAAATCGGGAAAAAAGAAATTGAAATTATCGACGATTATGGTCATCACCCAAAAGAAGTGTTAGAAACTTCCTTGGCCCTGTTTGAAAAATTTAAAGAAAAAAAGGTTCTTTTGATATTCCAACCGCATCAATTCCAAAGAACTTTTTACTTGTTTGAGGAATTTGTCAAAACCTTTAGAAAAATTCCTTTTGAAAAAATTTGGATTTTGGATGTTTTTTCTGTTGCCGGAAGGGAAAAAAAAGCCATCAAAAAGAAAGTGAACTCAAAGAAACTAGTTCAAGCCATTAAAAAAGAAAACGTAATTTATGTAGCAAAAGAAAAGCTCTTTGAAGCCTTAAAAAAAGAATATCAAAAATTTAATGTCATTATTTTTATGGGGGCTGGGGACATTTATGAAAAAAGTTTAGAACTTAAAAAATTTTTAGAGTCTAGGCTTCAAAGACCTTCTTGATTTAAGATGAAAAATTATTGATTTTTTTTAGTCTTTTTGTTAAGATTTAAATATTTCGCGAATTTTTATAAAGTTTAATCTCTCGCGAATTTTTGCGAAATTCAATCATTTTGTAATTTATAAGGCTTGGAATTAAAAAATACTAAATCCAAGAAAGTTCAGATTAAAATAGCGCCATTGAAAGAGGATTAGAAAAAAAATTTTTGGTGGAAAAAACTTGAGTTCGCTAATCTATTTCTTTCAGAATTTAATAATTTAATGTATGACAAAAAAAATTTTAACAAAAAAAGAACCAGAAAAAAAATTAACGATTTATATTAAGAAAAAAGCAGGAAGGTCAACCCAGACCGGAGAAGTAACGGTAAGACATCGTGGCGGAGGGGCAAAAAAGCTTTATAGATTGTGCGATTTTGGACAAGAAAAATTAGGAGTAAAAGGAAAAGTAATTGCCATTGAGTACGACCCATACAGAACTGCTTACCTAATGCTAGTAGAATACGAAGATAAAGACAAAAGGTATTTGTTAGCTCCGCACGGAATTAAAGTTGGAGATGAAATAATATGCGCAGAAAAAGCAGAGGTCAAAATTGGAAACAGAATGAAATTAAAAGAAATTCCGCTTGGCACACAAGTTTACAATATTGAGTTAATACCAGGAAAAGGTGGGAAAATAGCAAGAGCAGCAGGTTCTTCTGCTACTGTTGTGGGGCAAGAAGAAAAATATACTTTATTAGAAATGCCCTCAAAAGAAGTAAGAAGAATTTGGAACGAATGTTTTGCGAGCATAGGCCAAGTTTCAAACCCAGAACACGGCTTCAAAGACTGGGAGAAAGCAGGCAGAAGAAGGTTAAAAGGATGGAGGCCAACTGTGAGGGGAAAAGCAATGAACCCCATAGACCATCCTCATGGAGGTGGAAGGGGAAAAGCACCCATTGGTTTGCCTTATCCAAAGACTCCTTGGGGGAAACCAGCAAGAGGGATAAAAACAAGAAAGAAAAAATGGACTAAAAAATTAATTATCAAAAAAAGAAAATAAAAAAGAAAAAATGATGATTTTTGCAGCCAAAATTTGTAAAAAATTATGACCAGAAGCTTAAAAAAAGGACCATACATAGATCAAAAATTATTAAAAAAAGTTTTGAAGTTAAAAGAAGAAGGAAAAGAAGGGCCTATTAAAACTTGGTCCAGAGATTGCACAATTTCCCCTGAAATGGTGGGCATGAGTTTTTTAGTTCATCAAGGAAAGGATTTTGTTTTGGTAAAAGTAAGAGAAGAAATGGTGGGCCACAAACTGGGAGAATTTGCGCCCACTACAAAATTTATAAGACACGGTGGCAAGAAACAAGAAGAAATAGAACGAAAGGCCGCCCAAAAAGAAGCTGAAAAGTTAAAAGAAAAGATGGAAAAATAAAATTATGAAAGTACAAGCCCATCTAAGATATTTAAGGATTGCGCCGAGAAAAGTAAGACTAGTAGCAGACTTGATTAGAGGAAAAACGGTAAAGGAGGCAAAAAACATTTTAATTTTTTGCAGAAAAAAAGCTTCTTTGCCATTGTTAAAACTATTAAATTCCGCAGTAGCCAACGCCACCCATAATTTTAAAATGGAAGAAAACAATCTTTTTATTTCTGAAATTTTTGTTAATGAAGGTCCGAGATTAAAAAGAATTTTGCCAAGGTCAAGAGGAAGAGCAGACATCATTCAAAAGAAAATGTCACACGTTTCAATATTTTTAGAAGAAATCAAAAAGAAAAAATGACCCATAAAACCCATCCAAAAATTTACAGAATAAAAGGAATGGAAAGTTGGACTTCAAAAGGTTTTTATGGAAAAGATATGGTTAAAAAGCTTGAAGAGGATTTTAAAATTAGAAAGTTTTTAGAAGAAAAAATCGGGAGTATTTATATTGAAAAAATTGAGATCGAAAGAGAATTGGGAAAAATAAATGCTATTTTGTATACTTCAAGACCAGGAGTGGTAATTGGCAAAAAAGGCCAAGACGTCGAAAAATTAAAAAACGAAATCGAAAACAAAATTTTAAAACAAAAGGGAGTTTTGAGAATTGAAGTAAGAGAAGTTCTAAACCCATGGGTTTGTGCCACCCTGGTTGCCAAATGGATGGCAAATCAAGTTGAAAAAAGGGTCCCTTACCGCAAGGTCTTGAAAGCGGCCCTGGCAAAAGTCAGTTCCCAAAAAGAAGTTTTAGGAGTAAGGGTTCAACTAAAAGGAAGGTTAGACGGAAATGAAATTGCTAGAAGAGAATGGATGCAAAAAGGTAGGTTACCAAGGCAAAATTTAAGGGCCCAAATTGATTACGGAGAAGCGCAAGCTTTTTGTACTTATGGCGTGGTAGGAGCAAAGGTTTGGATTTTTAAAGGAGAAAAATTTGAATAAAATAAATTTATGGTTTTGGTTCCGTCAAAATTTAAATATAGAAAAAGACAAAAAGAACTTTGGAGAATTAGAGGAATGGCAAAAGGGGCTACAGAACTTGCCTTCGGTTCTTTTGGCCTTCAAGCCTTAAAAGGAGGGTTTTTAACTGAAAAACAAATAGAGGCAGCAAGGAAAGCTATTTTAAGATATCTTAAAAAGGGAGGGAAGCTTTGGATTAGAGTTTTGTGCGACAAGCCCGTAACTTCAAAAGGAGTAGAATTTTCGATGGGCGGAGGAAAAGGAGACATAAAAGGATATTGCGCTCCAGTAAAAATCGGAAGAATTATTTTTGAATTAGAAGGGATTCCAGAAGAAATGGCTCAAGAGGCCTTGAAAAAAGCAGCAATGAAATTACCGATTAAAACAAAATTTGTTAAAAAATAATATGAAGAAAAACTTTCAAGAATTACTTACAAAAGACAAAGAAGAATTGGAAAAAATGGTCGAAAATTTAAAAAAAGAACTTTTAAAGTTGAGAATCGATTTGTCGCAAGGAAAAATAAAAAATTTTGCAAAAATTCGACAAATTAAAAAAGATATCGCCCGCTGTTTTACCGCTTTAAGACAAAAAGAAAAATAAAAAACATGGCAAAAAGAATTTTTACGGGAACAGTAATTTCAGACAAAAGAAAAAAAACAATTACCGTTTTGGTGGAGAAATGGAAGATCCATCCAAAATATAAAAAGAGAATCAAGATAAGAAAAAAGTACCATGCCCATGACCCAAAAGAAGAAGCAAAAATAGGAGATTTGGTAATGATTAAAGAGTCAAGACCCATTTCGAAAACAAAAAAATGGGTTTTGGTAAAAATTGTTAAAAAAACGGAATCCCAAAAAACATGATTCAATTAAAAACAAAATTAAAAGTAGCAGACAATACCGGAGCCAAAATTTTGCAATGCATTAGGGTTTTAAAAGGTTCGCAACCAAGAACAGCCACTCTGGGAGATTTGATTGTTGGAGTAATAAAAGAAGCAGAACCAAAAAGAGAAATAAAGAAAAAACAAAAAGTGTGGGCGGTAGTAGTGAGAACAAAAAAAGAGGTAAGAAGAAATGACGGAACTTATATAAGATTTGACGACAATGCCTGCGTAATTGTAGATAAAAACAATTTAGAGCCAAAAGGTTCAAGAATTATAGGACCGGTAGCTCTTGAAGTTAAAGAAAAAGGTTTCGAAAAAATAGCAACTTTGGCAGAAGAATTAGTATGAAAATAAAAAAAGGTGATACAGTATTAGTAATTTCTGGAAAATGGAAAGGGAAAACAGGAAAAGTTTTGGTAGCTTTTCCCAAAAAGCAAAAAATTTTAGTAGAAAAGGTTAACATTGTAAAAAAACATTTAAAAGCGGGGCGCGGAAGAGAAAAAGGTCAGGTTATAGAAATGGAAAAACCCATCCACGTTTCGAAAGTAAAATTAATCTGCCCCGAATGCAAGAAAGCCACCAGGATAGGATATGAAAAAATAGGTGAAGAAAAAATGAGGGTTTGTAAAAAGTGTCAAGCAAGATTCCCATGAATTTAAAAGAAAAATACGAAAAAATAATCGTTCCGGAAATGATTAAAATATTTGGATACAAGAATAAATTTGAAGTTCCAAAATTAGAGAAAGTGGTTTTGAATGTGGGTTTTGGAAAAACGGTTTCTCAAAAAGCAAAACCAGATGCCGAAAAAATAATAAATACCATCCTGGAAGATTTAAAAATGATTTCCGGCCAAAAACCCGTTTTGACTTTGGCAAAAAAATCAATTTCGGGCTTTAAATTGCGAAAAGGAGATCCTGTGGGCGCAAAAATTACCCTTAGAAAATCAAGAATGTATGATTTTTTAGAAAAATTGGTAAACGTTTCTTTACCCAGAATTCGCGATTTTAAAGGAATTCCGATAAAATCTGTAAATGAAAAAGGAATTTTAACGATAGGAATTAAAGAACACTTATGCTTTCCAGAAATTTCTTTGGAAAAAGTAAAATTTCCTTTTGGACTAGAAATTACGATAGTGACTACGGCAAAAAAAAGAGAAGAAGCAATCCAATTATACAAACTTTTGGGTTTTCCCATCAAAGAATAAAAAAGTTATGCCAACAAAAGCGCAAATCGAAAAATCAAAAAAACCGCCAAAATTTAAAACGCGAATCGTGAGACGATGTTTTAGATGTGGAAGAAGATACGGTTATATGAGAAAATTTGGATTGTGTCAGCTTTGTTTTAAAAAATTAGCAGAACAAGGTTTAATCCCTGGAGTTAAAAAATCTTCGTGGTGATTTCACGGTTCCACGACTTACGACTTATGATTAAATAAATAAGTTTACAATAAAAAATTATGGACCCAATTTCTAACATGTTTTGCCAAATAAAAAACGCCCAGATGGTTAAAAAACCAGAAATTTTTATTCCTTTTTCAAATTATAAGCAGAATTTGCTCAAAGTTTTGGAAAAGGAGGGCTTAATAGAAGAAGTGAAAAAAGTAAAGAAAAAAATTAAAAAAAGAAAAATGCTTCCAAAACCATTTTTAAGGGTAAGGTTAAAATATCATTCAAACGAAGAACCTTTCATTTCGAATGTAAAAATGATTTCAAAACCTGGACAGAGAATTTATTCTGGAGCAAAAGATTTGAAAAAATACGAAACCAAAGGAGTAGGGATTGTGTTGGTTTCTACTCCAAAAGGACCAATGACTTCAAAAGAGGCGCGAAAAAAGAATTTGGGCGGAGAAGTAATTTGTAAAATTTGGTAATTAAAAATATGTCAAAAATAGGTAAAAGAAAAATTGAAATTCCAAAAGGAGCAAAAATAAATTACGAAAAAGGAAAAATAACGGTTGAAGGACCAAAGGGAAAATTAGAGCTCGAAATTTTCCCGGGTTTGGATTTGGAAATTGAAAACAATCAAATTCTTGTCGTTAAAAAGGGCGAAGGGAAAAAGGTCCAAGCAATGTGGGGTACGACAAGGCAATTAATAAAAAATATGCTCGAGGGTGTAACCAAGGGCTTTGAAAAAAAATTGGAAATCTCGGGTTTGGGTTATCGAGCAGAAAAACAAGGAAAAGATTTAATTTTGCATCTTGGATATTCTCACCCGGTTAAATTTGAGGTCCCAGAAGGCGTTGAAATTTTTGTGGAAAAAAATATCATTACAGTTTCGGGAATAAACAAAGAATTAATAGGTAATGTGGCTGCAAAAATAAGAAAAATAAGAGAGGTTGAACCATACAAGGGAAAAGGAATAAAATATGTAGGAGAGGTGGTCAAAAGAAAATTAAGCAAGAAACAAAGAGCCGGAAAATAAAATGAAAAGAAAAATTTCAAAAAAAGAAAAAAGGAAACTGAGGATTAGAAAAAAAATTTTTGGAACAACAGAAAGGCCTCGTCTTTGCGTTTTTAGATCAAACAGACATATTTTTGCCCAAATAATCAACGACGAGGTTGGAAAAACATTGGTTTCAGCAAAAGACCAAGAATTAAACTTGACCGAGAAAAAAAAGAAAGTAGAAATTAGCTTTGAACTTGGTAAACTAATCGCCCAAAAAGCCATTGAAAAAGGAATAAAAAAAGTCGTTTTTGATAGAGCGGGTTATAAATATCACGGAAGGGTAAAAGCTTTTGCTGAAGGAGCAAGAAAAGGAGGGTTAAATTTTTAAAATTATGGAATCAAAAAATAAAGAAAACAAAAAAGAAGAAAAATTCGACACAGTAATTTTAGAATTAAGAAGGGTAACCCATGTGAGAGCCGGAGGAAAAAGATTGCGATTTATGGCGGTAGTAATTTCTGGCAACAAAAATGGAAAAGTGGGTCTGGGTAAAGAATCGGCGGCCGACGCCTCTTTTGCAATCGAAAAGGCAACAAAAAAATCTTTAAAAAACTTAATCGAAATTCCCATAATCGAGGGTACTATTCCTCATGAAGTTTTTGCAAAGGTTGGGGCTTCAAAGGTTTTATTAAAACCGCAAAAAAAAGGAAGAGGATTGGTAGCTGGGGGCCCTATAAGAACGATTTGTCGTTTAGCAGGAATAAAAGATATTTGCGCCAAGGTTTTGGGCAAATCAAAAAATAAAATCACTAATGCCTTAGCCACCTTGGAGGCTTTGAAAAAATTAAAAACAATCAAAAATGCAGATTCATCAACTTCAACCAACTAAAAAAAGGAAACCAGAAAAAAGATTGGGGAGAGGAAGGAAAAGAGGAACTTATTGCGGAAGAGGCGTGAAGGGGCAAAAGTCAAGAGCTGGAAGAAAAATGAAACCCATTATAAGAGATATTTTGAAGAGATATCCAAAGAAAAGAGGATACAGATTTTCAGCTTCGAAAAATTATGAGGTTTTGAATTTAAGGGACGTGGAAAGAAAATTCAATGAGGGAGAAAAAATTTCTCCGAAGGTTTTGGTTGAAAAAAAATTAATAAGAGCAAGAGGTGGAAAAATTCCTACGGTGAAGATTTTGGGAAAGGGTGAACTTACTAAAAGTTTAGTTTTTGAAAATTTAACTTTTTCGAAAAGCGCCAAAGAAAAAATTGAAAAGGCAAAAGGAAAAATTTTATGAAGTTAAAAAATTATCTTTTAGCTTTAAAAACGAAGGATTTAAGAAATAAAATTCTCTTTATCTTTTTTATTTTCACTATTTTTCGCCTCTTGGCAAATATTCCTACTCCAGGAATTGATAAAGAAGCAATGAAAAACTTTTTCTCAAGGTTTCAAGCGTTCGGACTTTTAAACATCTTCACCGGTGGTGCCCTAGAAAGAATTTCTATTGTTATGCTTGGCTTGGGTCCTTACATCATTGCTATTGTGATTTTGCAACTTTTGACATTAATTTTCCCATCCCTTGAAAAACTTTACAAAGAAGGAGGAAAAGAAGGGAGAGAAAAGTTTGAACAATACGGAAGGATTTTAACCTTGCCTCTCTGTATTTTTCAAAGTTTTGGAATGCTCCAGCTTTTTGTACGCGAAGGAGTTTTGCCACCTTTTAGTTTGTTGGGCTGGATTTCTTCGATTTTAACAGTAAGCGCGGGCACTTTGCTTTTAATGTGGCTCGGGGAACTTATTTCGGAAAAGGGTCTGGGAAACGGTGTTTCTCTTTTAATTTTTGCTGGGATTGCTGCTGATTTTCCTAGCAATCTTTTTCAAATTTTGACCACTTTTGAATCCACAAGAATTTTTTCTTATTTGCTTTTTTTTGCTGCCTCCTTTTTGATTATCGTCGGCGTCTGCATAGTCAATCAATCAAGAAGAAAAATCCCGGTAACTTATTCCAAAAGAGTTAGGGGAACAAAATTGTTCGGCGGCGTTTCTACTTATTTACCCATTCCCTTGAATCCAGCTGGCGTCATGCCTATAATTTTTGCTCTCTCGCTTCTAACCTTCCCCTCAACCGTGGCTCAATTTTTTTCGGGGAAAATTGCCCAAACGATTTCTGGTTTTTTTAATAATTTCATTTTTCATTCGATCGCTTATTTTATTTTAGTTTTTGTTTTTACTTTCTTTTACACCTGGATTGTTTTTGAGCCAAAACAACTTGCAGAAAACTTACAAAAATTTGGTGGCTTTGTCCCTGGTATTAGACCAGGAAAACAAACTCAAGAATACTTTTCCTCTGTCTTGAATAGAATTTTAATTTTCGGTGCCATTTTTTTGGGCCTTATTGCCATTTCTCCCCAATTGGTCCAAACTCTGACCAACGTAAAAGCCTTTTCCTTTTTAGTTGGTGGTACCTCTCTTTTGATCATCGTTTCCGTTGTTCTGGAAACGGTGGCAAGGTTAAAATCTGAAATTGAAATGAGAGAATATGACAAAATCTAAAAAAATTCCAAAAGTAATTTGCCTTTTTGGAATGCCAGGAGCTGGAAAGGGAACTATCGGTATTTTACTTTCGGAAAAATTGAATTATTATTATTTTGAAACAAGCAAAATCTTAGAGGAAGCTTTTTCAAGCAAAGAGAACAAGGTTTATTCTATTGAAGGGAAAAAATACTCCACCCGCAAAGAAAAAGAACTTTGGTTGAAGGGAAAGCTTTGTTCTCCGCCCTTCGTTACTTTTTTGGTTAAAGAAAAGATTAAACAATTAAAAAAAGAGGGGAAAAATTTAATTTTGTCTGGTTCCCCACGAACCCTTTTTGAAGCAGAGAGAATTTTACCCCTGATTGAAAAACTTTATGGAAAAGAAAACGTTTTAGTTTTATTTTTAAAAATTACTGAAAAAGAAACTCTCTTTAGAAATTCTCACAGAAGGATTTGCGAACTTTTGCGCCATCCTATTTTATATTTAAAAGAGAATAAAAACTTAAAATATTGCCCGCTCGATGGTTCTAAATTAATAAAAAGAAAGGGGCTGGATGACCCAAAAACGATCAAAAAAAGAATCGAAGAATTTCATCAAAGAACTTCTCCCGTTCTAAATTTTTTCGTAAAAGAAAAAATAAAAATTGCAGAAATCGATGCTTGCCCTCCCCCTTCAAAAGTTTTTGAAGACGTTTTAAAAGCAATCGGCTTTTAATTCTAGAATGATTCCTCTAAAAAACGAAAAAGAAATCGGGATAATGAAAGAAGGAGGAAAGATTTGCGCTCAAATTTTTAAAAAGATTTTAGAGGAAGTAAGGCCAGGCATTAGTACTCTTTTTTTAGAAGAAAGAGCAAGAGAGTTCGTTAAAAAAACTCAAGCAAGGTGTGCTTTTTTGGGGTACCAAGGAGACGAAAAAAAACCATATCCAGCGTGCTTGTGTACCTCAGTTAACGAAGAATTAGTTCACGTCCCGCCTTCGGATAAAATTTTAAAAGAAGGAGATATTTTGAAAATTGATTTTGGAATTTTTTGGAAAGGATTTTATTTGGATATGGCGCGAACAGTGGGCGTGGGAAAAATTTCTCCTGAAGGCCGAAGGTTAATTCGGGTGACAAAAAAGGCCTTAAAATTAGCGCTGAAAAAAGTAAAACCAGGAAACACTTTCGGGGATATTGGTAATATTATTCAACGATTTGTTGAATCTCAAGGGTTTAATGTTATTAGAGACCTTTGCGGGCATGGTATTGGCAAGAATTTGCACGAAGAACCGAAAATTTTAAATTTTGGCAGAAGAAAAAGCAGAGAACAAATAAAAGAAGGGATGGTTTTTTGCCTAGAGCCTATGGTAAGTTGTGGGGATTGGAAAATTGAAAAAACAAAAGACGGGTTTGGCTACAAAATGTTGGATAACTCCCTTTGCGCTCATTTTGAGGATACTATTGCTTTAACCAAAAGAGGCTATGAAGTTTTGACAAAAATTAAATAATTTGTTATAATTTGATGAGTTAAAAATTAGAAAGGAGGTGAGCATAATGAAAAAAAGAAGGGACAAGAAAAGAAAGAATATCCACAATGAATTTGTTAATCAAATTTTTGAAAATCCAAAACTTATAGGAATAAATGGAGAGATCGTTAAAAAAATTCGATTTCCCAAATCTTTATTCCGGCCAGAAAAGGAAATATCAGACCTCATCGTTGTAGAAAGAAAAAGAAAAAATGAAATAGACATCCACCTAATAGAAGTAAAAACTGGGTTATTCCTAAAAGGGGCCCAGTTACAATGTGCCACCGCTTTAAAATATTTTTTGGTGGAATTTCAACAATGGAAAAGGGTTTTGGGAATAAATAATGGTGGAATCAGAATCTGTAGTGAAATTATTTGGTGTAAAAAGTTTGAGGTTCCAGCAAAAATTGAAAAAATTTCAGAGAGCGTAATCTTTTTGTAAGATATATAATAGCCGCAAAAGCGGCTATTTTATTTTGGGTGCAAATTTGTTAAATTTTTAAAATTATGAGAAATAGATTTTTAATCACTACCCCTATTTATTACGTAAACGATGAGCCTCATTTAGGCCATGTTTTTACCACTTTATCTGCTGACGTCTATTCTAGATTTTTGAAAAGGGAAGGGAAAAAAGTCTTTTTTTTAACAGGAACAGACGAGCACGGAATGAAGATCGCAGAAATTGCAAAAGAAAAAAGAAAAAGCCCAAAAGAATTTTGCGATGAAATTTCCGAAAAATTCAAAAGGGCCTGGAAAGAAATTTCGATTGAGTACGATTTTTTCGTGAGGACCACAGATAAATATCACGAGTTAGCAGTTAAAAAATTTATTGAGATTTTAAAGAAAAAAAAACAAATCTATCAAAAAGAATATGAAGGTTTATATTGTGTAGGATGCGAAAAGTTTTTAACAGAAAAAGAATTAGAAAAAGGGTTTTGTCCCGATCACAAAAGAAAACCTTTGAAATTAAAAGAAAAAAATTATTTTTTAAAAGTTAAAGATAAATTGCCAAAAATTAAATCTCTCGTTGAAGCTGGAAAATTAAAAATTCTCCCTGAATTCGCAAAAAAAGAAGTTTTGGGACTTTTAAAACAAGATTTAGAGGACCTTTCCATTTCAAGAGATAAAGAAAGGGTAAAATGGGGAATAGAATTTCCAGGAGACAAAAGCCAACTAATCTATGTTTGGTTTGACGCTTTAATCAATTATATTTCTGCGGTAGGCTTTGCTAAAAACAAAAAGAAATTTAAAGAGTGGTGGCAAAAATCTTTTGTGGTTCACTTTATCGGAAAAGACATTCTAAAATTTCACGCTATTTTTTGGCCCGCAATGTTGCTTTCTGCCAAAATAAAAACGCCAAACCAATTGGCAGTTCACGGATTTTTTACAATAGAAGGCCAAAAAATGAGCAAAACTTTAGGAAATGTTATTAGACCAAAGGAATTAATCGAAAAGTTTGGGGTAGATGGTACGCGTTATTTAATTTTGTCGCAATTCCCTTTTGGTGAAGATGGCGACATTAAAATCTCAAAGCTTGCGCAAAAATATAATGCAGATTTGGCTTTTGGTTTAGGAAATTTGGTTTTGAGAGTTTTAAAGTTGGCAAAAAAACAAAACATTAACCTAAAAAAAATAGTAGTCCAAAAATCCATCGAAAATGAAGTGAAAAGGAAAAAAAACAATTATCAGAAATTTTTAATAAACTTTGGGTTTTATGAATCTTTAAAAGAAATTTGGGATTTGATTCATTTTTGCGACAAGTACATTGACAGGGAAAAGCCCTGGGAAAAAAAAGAAGGCTCCAAAAAAGCAATTTCGAATTTAGCGTATTGCATAAAAGAAATTTCAGAAATGCTCTCACCTTTTTGTCCTCAAAAAAGCAAAGAAATTCAAGAGCAAATTCAAGGAAAAAAATTAGAACCTTTGTTCAAGAAAATATGAAAATTGGAATTCCGAGAGCTTTAATTTATTGGAAAAAGCCCCATTTTTGGGAGAGTTTTTTTGAGAATTTGGGATTTGAAGTTTTGTTGACTCCAAAAACGAACAAAGAAATTGTTGAAATTGGTGTTAAAATTTCAGACCCTGAAACCTGTTTTTCAAACAAGGTTTATTTTGGACATTTGAAATGGCTAGAGAAAAAGTGCGATTTGATTTTTGTACCAAGATTGAAAACGAACAAAGAAAAATTAGAATATTGTCCCAAATTTTTTGGTTTGCCAGATTTGGCAAAAATTTTAGTAAAAACGGAAATTTTAACAGAAGAGTTTAACGAGAAAAAAGAACCTTTTGATACAACGCTTTTTAAATTGGGTAAAAAATTAGGAAAGAATAAAGAGGAAATTGAAAAAGCAAAAGAAATTGCAATTTTGAAAGAAAAAGAAGAAAAAGAAAAGCGGGAGAAAGAAACTTTATCAAAATTAAACTCAAATTTGAAAAAAATTGTACTCATTTCTCATCCCTACAATTTATACGATGAATATGTAAACTTGAGAATCAAAAATAGATTAGAGGATTTAGGAATTATTCCGATATTCATTGAAGAAATTCCAACCTTACAACCAGACATAAAATCTACAAAAACCCGGAAGTTGTCAGTTTTAAGTTGTGAGTTATCGTTTAATTTTCACTGGGAATTTGCCAAGGAAATAATGGAAAAAATAGATTTCGTTTTAAATTACAAAATTGAGGGGGCGATTGAAATTTCTTCTTTTGCCTGCGGTTGCGATGCAGTATTGAAAGAATTCGTAGAAAAAAAATTTAAAGAGTCTAAAATTCCTTTTTTGTATTTAATCGTTGATGAACACACAGGAGAAGCAGGCTTTCAAACGAGATTAGAAGCTTTTGTTGACACTTTAGAATAATTTTAATAGAACAAAATCAAAGGTCGAAAATTAAAAAATCAAAATGACGGTAAAAAAACTTGCCATTTTAATTGGAATTTTCGTTTTTGTTTTTGCAGGAATCTCTTTGGCTCAGAACGCTCATTCTCAAAAGAAATTCTCAAGATTGATTGCCCCTCATACCTCAGTTTTAAAGAAAATTGAGTACCGTTTGAAAGGATGTAAAATCGTCCACGAATTGAAAGATGCGATCGCCTTAAGTTGTCCGAGCGAAGTCAAAATAGAAGATGCTTTTGAAGACGAAGTTTATCACATAATGGATTTAAGCGCCAACCAACAGATTAACGCTGACGATGTTTGGGCTTTGGGTTATACCGGAAAAAATGTCACCGTGGCAGTTTTGGATACTGGAATAGATTACAATCATCCGGAATTGAACTCTAGCTTTTCTGGATGCAAAAGTTTTGTATCTTATACCCAAAATTGTTTTGACGACAACGGCCACGGCACCCACGTTTCAGGGATAATCACTGCGGACGGTATAAATACTAACGCTAAAGGAGTAGCACCAGACGCTCAAATTTGGATGGCAAAAGTTTGCGATGCTTCTGGTTCTTGTTATGTGAGTGACATTGCTGCTGCAATTGAGGAGGTAGTGAATAATAAAATTGCAAAAGTAATCAACATTAGCTTGGGTGGTGGAGGAACGAATAAATCAAATTGCGACAAAGATTATTTAGCTCAAAAAGTAAACTGGGCAGTAGACAATGGAGTAACAGTAGTAGCAGCATCAGGAAATACTGCAGGTAAAGTTTCGAGTCCAGCTTGCGCCTCAAAAGCAATTGCAGTTGGGGCTGTTGACAAAAGCGACAAAAGAGCAAATTTTTCAGGAAGTGGATTAGCTTTGGATATCATGGCTCCTGGAGTGAGCATTTACTCAACTTTACCTCAAAACAGCTACGCCTCTTGGTCTGGGACTTCAATGGCGACTCCTCATGTCGCAGGCACTATAGCCTTGTTATTAGAAAAGAACTCAAGCTTGAGCGATGCTGACATTAAAACTGCTTTATACAAAACCGCAAAGGATTTGGAAATAGCTGGATGGGATCGATATTATGGTTGGGGAAGAGTGGATGCTTTGGGAGCGATAAATTATGTAAAGTAAAAAATTGTTGTTTTTTACGCCAAAATTTTGGCACAGATTTATTTTTGTAAAGTTGACTTTAAGAAATAAAATAATTTTAATAAAATTTTAAAATGAGATTTACAATTTCCACAAAAGGATTTTGTGATATTATTGATATTACTTCAAGAGTTGAGGAGACAGTTAGAAAATCTGGAATAAGAGAGGGAATTTGTATTATATCTTGTCCCGGTTCGACAATTGGAATTACAACGATCGAAAATGAGCCCCAGCTTTTAAAAGATTTTAAAGAACTAATGGAAAAATTGGCTCCCTCTGATAAAAAATATCATCATGACGATGTTTGGGGAGAAGCAAACGGATTTTCTCATTTGAGGTCTTCTTTGATCAAACCGTTTTTGACAGTTCCTGTTGAAAACGGAAAATTGGTTTTGGGAACTTGGCAGCAGATTGTTTTTATTGATTTTGATAATCGGCCAAGAGAAAGAGAAATTTTGGTTAAAGTTTTAGGAAAATAAAGATCGAAAAATAAAATAAAAAATGCCAGAAAAAATTTGGAAAATTTTTGGAGTTTTGGGAATAATTTGTATACTGATTACAATATTTTTAATTTATTCAATGTTCTCTTCCCCTCTATCTAAAAAAGCCTCTACTCTACCAGGAATGAACCCAGTAAGTAAATCTTTAGGGTCGCCCCTAATGATAACATCAAGAGATTTCTCGTTTGCAGAACAAGCAAGCGAAGGAGTTTTGGAAAAAAGCATAAAAGAAAGTTCACCAAACCAACTTGAAACACCCTCAAGAATGGTTATTAAAACTGGCTGGATAAATTTAGTTGTGAAGGATGTTTTAGAAACGATAAAAAAAATAGCAAAATTTGCCCAAGAAAACGGAGGATGGGTGGTGGCGAGCAATATTTCAGAGCACGAGAAAGTTCCTAGTGGGTCGATCACTGTGAGGGTTCCGGCAGAAAAATTTGACCAAGCCAAAGATTATTTTAGGGGGCTGGCAGTGAGAGTAACAAACGAAAGCGTTCAATCTCAAGATATTACTGAAGAATATGTGGATTTGGAAGCAAGGTTAAGGAATTTAGAAGCATCCGAAAAGCAACTGTTAGAAATAATGAAAAGAAGTGGAACGATAATCGAGATCTTGGAAGTTCAAAAACAATTAACTAACGTCCGGCAACAAATTGAACAGATAAAAGGAAGGATGCAATATTTAGAGCAATCAGTAAAGATGTCATCGATTACAGTTAATTTGGCTCTCTCTGAAGAATTATTGCCGGTTCCGCCAGCTGAAAAATGGAGGCCAAAGTATGTTTTGTTGCAATCCTGGAAAAGCGTTATGAATTTCTGGAAAGGATTTTCTTACTTTTTAATTAAGTTGTTTGTTTGGGCACAGGTTTGGGTCCCAGCTATCATTATAATCTATTTTGGAAAAAAGTTTTTAAAGAAAAGAATGGGAAAATAAAATCAATTAAATCTTTGAGGACGTCTAATCAATTTATGGCGGTTTTTAAGGTATGAAAAATCAAGAGATTGCAAAAATTTTTTATGAGATTGCCTATTTTTTGGAAATGGAAAATGTGAAATTTAAGCCGTATGCTTATGAGAAAGCAGCTTTAACTTTAGAAGGATTAGAAAAAGATGTTGAAGAAATTTACAAAAAAGAAGGGTTTGAAGGATTGAGAAAGATTCCAGGAATTGGAGAGAGTATTGCCCGAAAAATCGAAGAATATTTGAACACTGGAAAAATTCAGTATCACGAAGATTACAAAAAGAGATATCCGATAAATTTAGAAGAACTAATGAAAATAGAAGGACTAGGACCCAAAAGGCTAAAAGTTCTGTATGAAAAATTAAAGATTAAAAATGTAGAAGAATTAGAAGAAGCCCTCAGAGCTCATAAAATTGCGATTTTACCCGGGTTTGGGGAAAAAAGCGAAAAAAATATTTTAGAGGCATTAGAATTTGCAAAAAGGTCAAAAGGAAGATTTTTACTGGGCGAAATTTTACCAAAGGTAAAAGAAATTTATGAAAAGTTAAAAAACTTAAAAGAGGTCGAAAGAATTGAGCTCGTGGGTTCAATAAGAAGAATGAAGGAAACAATAGGGGATGTTGATTTTTTAGTAATTTCAAAAAATCCAGAACCTATAATGGATTTTTTTGTTTCCTTGCCAGGAGTGATTAAGGTTTGGGGCAAAGGTTCTACAAAAGCTTCTGTAAGAATGAAAGAAGGCTTTGACATGGACATTAGAGTTTTACCAAAGAAATCTTTTGGGGCGGCTTTACAATATTTTACAGGATCAAAAGAACACAATATTGCTTTGAGAAAAATTGCCATTGAAAAAGGCTTGAAGCTTTCAGAGTACGGTCTTTTTAGGGGAGCGAAAATAATCGCCGGAGAATCAGAAGAAGAAATTTACGAAAAATTGGGCTTGGATTGGATTCCTCCAGAATTAAGAGAGGATAGAGGAGAAATTGAGGCAGCAATAAATCATAAACTGCCAAAGCTTATTGACTACAAAGACATTAAAGGAGATCTGCATTGTCATTCAAAATGGAATGGTGGACAAAATTTAATAGAGGAAATTGCAGAGTATGCAATGAAAATGGATTATGAATACGTCGGAATCGCAGACCATACAAAATTTTTGAGAATCGAACATGGCTTGGACGAAAAGAGATTGAGAGAGAGAAACAAAGAAATCGATAAATTTAACTCAAAACTTAAAACTCAAAATTCAAAACTGAGAGTTTTAAAAGGTTGTGAAGCGAATATTTTGCCGGATGGAAAAATCGATATAGATGACGATTGTTTAAAAGAAATGGATTTTGTAATTGCGGGAGTTCATTCAAGGTTCAAAATGACAAAAGATGAAATGACAGAAAGAATAATTCGAGCAATGAAAAATCCGAATGTTGACATCATTTCTCATCCAACCGGAAGGTTGATCCAAAGAAGGGATGAATATGAAATAGATTTTGATAAAATTTTGAGAATGGCAAAAGAAACAGGGACGATTTTGGAAATCAATTCTTATCCCGAAAGATTGGATTTGAATGACGTTAATGTCAAAAGAGCAAAAGAAATGGGAGTGAAAATGGTCATTAATACCGATGCCCATCATGTAGACCAAATGAGATTTATTGAATTTGGAATTGCCCAAGCAAGAAGAGGTTGGGCAGAAAAAGAAGATATAATTAATTGTTGGCCCCTGGAAAAAATGCTAAAATTTTTAAAGAAATAATTATTCCAAGTGTACTATTTCTTTCATTTTTTCGAGTTTTTGCTTTAATAAGGGATAATTTTCGAGTTCGGGATCTCTTTCTAAAATTTCCTTTGCTCTTTCTTTTGCTTTTTTTACTAAACTTTCGTTTGTTAAAGCTTTCATGGCTACGTCTGGAATCCCCCACTGTCTCTGCCCCAAAAATTCTCCAGGCCCCCTAATTTTCAAATCTTTTTCTGCCAACTGCAACCCATTCTCGGACTCTAAAAGAGCTTTTAATCTTTTGTAGGCCTTTTCTGAAAATTTTTCTAAAAATAAAAAACAAAACCCCTTTTCCTCTCTCCTTCCTACCCTTCCCCTTAATTGATGCAACTGAGCCAGACCAAAACTTTCTGCTCCTTCAATTAAAATAATCGTTGCTCCTGGAATATCAATTCCTACTTCAACCACTGAGGTAGAAACCAAAATATCAATTTTTTTTTCAAACATATCTTTCATTACCCTCTCTTTTTCTTTTCCTTTCATCTTTCCGTGAAGCATAGCGCATTTAAATTCGGGGAAGATCTCTTTTGAAATTTTCTCAAATTCTTTTTCAACGGCCTTTATCTCTTCTCGCTCGCTATCGTCTTGAGGCCCTTCTATCCTAGGACAAATAACAAAAATTTGTTTCCCCCTTTTTATTTCCTCTCTTACAAACGCATAAACCTTATCCCTTTCTCTAGGTAAAACAATTTTTGTCTCCACTTTTTGACGTCCCTTTGGCATTTCGTCTAAAATAGAAAAATCTAAATCTCCATAAAAAGCCAAAGCCAAGGTTCTGGGAATGGGGGTGGCGGTCATAGATAAAAAATGAGGAAGAAAATTGGCTTTTTTTCGTTCTTTTGAATGCTTAATTAATTTAGCTCTTTGCTCTACTCCAAAGCGGTGTTGTTCATCTAAAACGACCAGAGCTAAATTTTGAAAAGAAATTTTTTCATTTAAAAGAGCGTGGGTACCAATTAGAATTTTGATTTCGCCGTTTTCAATTTTTTTTATCATTTTTTCTTTTGAAATTTTTAAAGAATAAAAAAGGCTAAACACTTGAGCTTCCTTGCTTGTTAGGAGTCCTATTCGGGTCTCAAAGTTTTTCAAAAATCGCAAAAAAGTTTGAAAGTGTTGTTTGGCTAAAATTTCAGTCGGCACCATTAAAACCGATTGCAAATTTTGTTTTGCCGTTTGCAAGATGGCATACATTGCGCAGATGGTTTTTCCAGAACCAGTATCTCCTTGTAAAAGTCTATTCATTGGCGATTCTTTTCTTAAATCTTTTAAAATCTCAACCAGCGCCTTTTTTTGAGCTAAGGTTAGCTCGAAAGGTAAACTCTTAATAAAAGAAGAAAGCAGTTTTTTATCGGTCTCGATTTTAAAAGCCTTTTCTTTTTTCAGTTTTTTTCGTTCAGAAAGAATTTTCAATTGGAGTAAAAAAAGTTTCTCAAAAGAAAACCGCTCTCTGGCCGATTTTGCTCTTTCCAAAGAACTGGGGAAATGAATTTCAAAAAGAGCCCTTTTCCTCCCCATCAAACCTTCTTTTCTCAAAAGAAAAGAGGGCAATATTTCTTCGATTTTCAATTTTTGTTTTTTTAATAAAAAATAGAATATTTTTCTAAACCACCTTGAAGAAAGCCCTCTAGTTTCAGGATAAACGGGAACTATTCTCCCGGTATGAATTAATTCTTTGTTTGTTTCTGCTCTTTCAAAAATAGGATTTGACAAAAAAACTCTTCCTTTTTTCCATGTAAGTTTGCCAGCAAGATAAAGCTCGTCTCCCTTTTTTAAGGTTTTAGTTAAATATGGTTGGTGATACCAAATGACCTCTAACATTCCTGAATCATCTTTCACTAAAGCCTTTGTTAAAAATATTTTTCGTTTTAAACTTTTTAGACCCCTTATTTCCACTATCTTGCCTCGCAAAAAAACTTTTTCTCCAACCTTTGCCTTCGCGATTGAGATTAAACTCGAAAGGTCCTCGTAGCGATGGGGAAAATGATAAAGAAGGTCTTCTATGGTAAAGATTCTTAATTTTTCTAATTTTTTCTTGAAAAAACTACCGATTTTTTTTATTTCTTCCAAGGGCGTATCAAGTTCCATATTTGGGCCAACAACATTTTTTATACTTTTTTCCGGAACCGCAAGGACAGGGATCGTTCCGGCCAACTTTATTTTGAAATTCAACTTCGAGCGCTGGTTTTTCTTGAAGCAAGGAAAAATCTTTTAGTGTTTGGAATATTGAATGTTCAATTTCTTTACGCATATTTTTAAATAAAATAACGCTCTCTTTTTTGTACTCTACCAAAGGGTCTTGTTGACCAAAGGCTCTCAAATGGGTAGCATCGCGCACCTGTTCTATTGTTTCTAAAAAATCAACCCAGAAAGAATCGAGAACGGAAAGGCAAATGATTTTTGCTCTTTTTTCAAATTCCTGGCCAAATTTTTCAATTTTTTCTTTTAGAACGTCTTCTTTTTGGTAATTTTTAAAAATCTCTTCCAATATTTTGTAAAATTCATCTTTTTCGGCAAATAAAAATTTTTTTCTCAATTGGTAGAATGCTTCCCTTTGCTTGTTTAGCACTTGGTCGTATTCTAAAAGGTTTTTTCTTATGTCGAAATTTACACCCTCAATTCTTTTTTGAACGTCGGTGATTGCTTTAGTAACTAAATTAGATTGAATTGGTTCTCTATCAGGGAAATTAAATCTTTCCATAAGATTTTTAATTGTTTCGCCCCCAAAAATTCTTATTAATTCATCTTCTAGGGAAACGAAAAACTGTGTTTCCCCAGGATCGCCCTGCCTTCCTGCCCTCCCCCTTAGCTGTTCATCGATTCTTCTTGCCTCGTGCCGTTCTGTACCCAAAACAAAAAGCCCCCCTAATTCTTTTATTTTTTCTACTTCTTTTTCGTCTGGTGGGTTTCCTCCCAAAATAATATCTACTCCTCGCCCTGCCATATTAGTGGCTACGGTCACTGATTTAAATTTTCCAGCTTGAGCTATAATTTGGGCTTCTTGTTCGTGATACTTAGCATTTAAAACCTGGTGAGGAATTCCTTCTTTCGTTAAAAGTTTTGACAAGTATTCGTTTTTTTCGATCGACCTTGTGCCCACCAATACCGGCTGACCCGTTTGATGTCTCTTTTTAATTTCCTCAACGATCATTTCAAATTTTATTTTCTCTGTTTTAAAAATTTTATCGGGCAAATCCTTCCTAATCATTGGTTTATTGGTAGGAATAACCACTACTTCTAAACCATACACTTTTTCGAATTCCTCAGCTGAGGTAGCTGCCGTTCCGGTCATACCGGCAAGTTTTTTGTACATTTTAAAGTAATTTTGCAAGGTAATAGTGGCTAAAGTTATCGACTCTTTTTTAACCCTTACCTCTTTTTTACCCCTAATGTTTTCTTTAGCCTCTACTGCCTGGTGCAATCCTCCAGACCATCTTCTGCCTGGCATTAGCCTTCCAGTAAACTCATCCACGATGATAATTTCGCCATTTTTGACAACATAATCTTTGTCTATAATAAAAAATTCCTTCGCCTTTAAAGCATTTTCAAGTTTGTGAGTAGTTCTAAAATCTCCAATTTTCCAGGGGTCAAATTTTAAAATAGAAATTATTTTTTCCTGTCCTTGTTCCGTCCAACTTATTAACCTTTCCTTTTCCAAAACCTCATAATCTTTTCCTTTTTGCAAAGATTCTGCCAATTTTGCAAAAAAATAATAAACATCTTCGTGCTCTTGGGAAGGAGCGGAAATAATCAATGGGGTCCTCGCTTCGTCAATTAAAATAGAATCCACCTCATCAACAATGGCAAAATGGTGACCTCTTTGAACGATATCGTTTTTGTCATAAACCATGTTATCTCTCAAATAATCAAACCCAAACTCGTGATTTGTGCCATAAGTGATATCTGCCAGATAAGCTTCTTTTCTCGAACAGGGTCTTAAAAAATCTTCAACAACATAAAAGCTTCCTAACTCGTCTCTAATTTTTTCTTTTTCCTCTGGTGGTTTTTTGTATTCTGGGTCGTAAAGGAAGGCCTGTTCGTGGTTCAAACACCCAACAGAAAGACCCAAGAGGTTATAAATTTGCCCCATCCAAACAGTATCCCTTCTAGCCAAATAATCGTTAACAGTAACTAAATGACACCCCTTTCCTTCTAAAGCTTCCAAATAAAGCGGCAAAGTAGCCACCAAGGTTTTTCCTTCGCCCGTCTTCATTTCAATAATCTTGCCTTCAAAAAGAGCAATTCCTCCCATTAACTGAACGTCAAAATGACGTTGTTTTAAAGTTCTTTTTGCTGCCTCCCTTACTAAAGCGAAGGCTTCTGGCAAAATGTCGGATAAAATTTGACCACCTCTTAACCTTTCCTTGAATTCGAAAGTTTTTTCTTTTAATTTTTCGTCTGGAATTTTTTCAAATTCTTGCTCCAAGAAATTAATTTTTTCTACCAAGGTTCGGATCTTTTTTAAATAGAGCTCGTTTGCATTCCCGAAAAATTTTTCCAAAATCGACATAATCTAAATTTTATCTCAAAAAGGCGGAAATTTTCAACTTGAGATTTTGGCTGAAATTTTGCTCTTTTGTTATAATTTTCTATGAATTTCTTTAGTTTAAAATTTGATACCTTTGGTTTGGATATTTCAGACCTTTCTTTAAAAATGATAAAACTTGAAAAAAGAGGCGGGAAGTATCGTTTTTCTTTTTGGGGTGGTTTTGGAATAGAAAAGGGGCTGATTGAAAACGGGGTGATAAAAAACGAAGAAAAATTAGTAAAAGAAATTGAGCGGGGCTTCAAAAAAATAAAAGCAGAAAGAATAAAAACAAAATACGTTATCTGTTGTCTGCCAGAAGAAAAAAATCTTTCTCAAATAATAGAAATGCCCAACCTTCCAGAAGAAAATTTAGCAAAAGCTTTATTGTTTGAAATAGAAAATTATATTCCATCACCAATAGCAAAAGTTTATTTTGATTTTATAAAATTTCCAACGCCAGAACAAGAAAAAAAATGTAACGTTTTGATTTCGGTTTACGAGCGCGAGATCGTTGATGGTTATCTGAGGGTGCTAAAAAAAATAAAGTTGGAACCAGTAGTTTTTGAACCCGAAATTTTAAGTTTGGGTAGATTAATTCCAGCCTCAAGCGATTTTGCTTTAATAATTGATTTTGGCGAAACTAGAACTAATTTTGGAGTTTTTTCGGGCGGTATTTTAAGATTTTCTACCAGCACCTCTTTTTCAAGCAGTTTTTTGACTGAAACCATTGCTAAAGAATTTAAAATTCCCTTTGAAGACGCCGAGAAACTAAAAAAGATTTTTGGATTAGAAGAATCAATTCTTTTAAAATACGAAACCAAAGAATCCATTTTCAAAAAAGAAAGGGGGAAAATTTTTGATGCCTTGATTCCTTGTCTAAGCGATTTTTTAGACCAGATTAAAAAAATTTTGAGTTATTTTGAGGGCCTTGGCCCATCTTGCAAAATAAAACATATCTTTCTTACGGGTGGAGGGGCGCTTTTGAAGGGTTTAAAAGAATTCGTCCATCTTCAAACTGGAATTGCTACCGAGATTTTAAACCCTCTTTTGACCTTACCTCTTATAAAAGAACCAAAAATTTCCTTTGAAGAAATGGTCAAATATTCGTGCGCCATTGGTTTGGCAAAAAGAGATTTTTATCTATGATCAACCTTTTACCTCACATTCAAAAAGAAAAATTGCAAGAAGAAAAAGAAAAAAGGGTCCTTGTTCACTGGCTCGTTTTAATTTTATTTTTTGGCCTTTCTTTGTCTCTTTCCTTGTTAACTATTAAAATTTTCATATCCGAAAAATTAAAAAGAGAGAGATTTAATCTTGAAAGCCAAGAAAAAATTTTAGATGTTAAAGCTCAAAAAGAAATTTTAGAAACGAATAAGTTAATTTCAGAACTTTTGAAATTTGAAAAGGAAAAAAAGGACCTTTCTGGAATAATAGCAAAAGTGTATCGAACTGTACCCACTGAAATTCAGCTTAATAATTTAAGTATCTTAAAGGTTCCTGGAGACGAAAAAAAGAATAAAGAAAGACTTCAAATAACTTTGAGCGGATTTTCGGCAGAAAGGGGAAATCTTTTAAGATTAAAATCTATATTAGAAGAACAGTTTGATGAAGTTTCTTTTCCCGCTCAAACTTGGGTAAAGGAAAAAGATATTGATTTTTCCGTAACATTTTTGACAAAAGAATGAAGAAAAAATTTTTTTACATTTTAATATTCTTTGCATTCTTTGTTCTTTCTCTTTCGGCGCCGTTTTTTATTTTACTCAATATTAAAAAAAATTCAGAAGAACTTTTTAAAATAAAAGAAAAAAATAAAGAGAATCTTGTTTTATTTGAAGAAATTTTAAAATACAAAAAAACGATAAGGGAAAAGCAAAGAGAAATGGAGAAAATAAACGAAAATATTTTAAACTTAAATTTCCCCCTTCCCTTTGTCCAATTTTTGGAAGAAAAATCAAAAGAATGTAATATTCAAATAGAAGGAGCCCCAAATTTATTGCAACCCCAGGGGACAAAAGAAAAATATTTTAATTCAATTTCTTTTTCTTTATCAGCCTCCGGCGAAAAAGGAAAGCTGTTTGAATTCTTAAATAAAATAGAAAACGAAAAATTTTTGGTTGAAATCGAAAAAGTAACTCTTTCTGGAGAAAATCTATCGAAAATGTCAGTTTCTGGAAAAGTTTTTGGAAAATGAGGTTCAAAATTATTAAAAAATTTATTAAAAGCCTGAAAGAATTACCAGTTAAAGCCTGTTATAATTTTTTAGGGGCTACAATCTGGACTCTGGTCCTGGTTTTATTTTTTACTTTTTTAACCTTAATGTATGCTAATTTTTTAATAAACAAGGAAATAAAAACTTCCACTGCTACTAAATTTGACGAAAAAAAATTCGAAGAACTCTTGAAAATTTTTAAAGAAAAAGGCAAAATTAATCCGTAGCGCCCCTGTAGCTCAACGGATAGAGCACCTGCCTTCTAAGCAGGGGATAGAGGTTCGATTCCTCTCAGGGGCACTTTTAAAAATTTAATCTTGGATGTTGGTTTTTAAAGAATTAAAAATATTTTCTTTTTATAATTCTTTAAAGATTAAAAATTATGAATATTTTAGTTTCTTGGTTTTGCAACATTGTTATCAAGCCAATAGTTGGCCCTCTTTTTATCAAGGAAATTAAGGGATTAGAAAACATTCCTAAAGGAAATTTTATTTTAGCCTCAAACCATCAAAGCCATTTGGATTGGATAGTTTGTGGTTGTCTTTGCGTTCCAAGAAGGTTTACTTATATAGGTCAAATTGACAGATATAGTGGTTTTTTGGCTTTTGGAAGAAGTCTTTTATATTTTGTAGCCGGAGTAATTCCGGTAAACAGGAAAGATGAAAATTCAAAAAAGAAGGCAGTGGAAAAAGCGATCACCGCTTTAAAAAGAGGAAAAATTTTAGTGATTTATCCAGAAGGAACGCGCTCAAGAACCGGAGAAATTCAAAAGGGAAAATTTGGAACGGCAAAAATTTTTTTGAAAACAGGAACCCCAATTTTGCCAGTAGCCATTAAAGGAGCTTTTGAAATTTTCCCGCCAGGAAGAAATTTCCCAAAAATAAAAAAGAGCATTAAGATTAGTATTGGCAATCCTCTATATTTTAGGGAAGAGTTTAAGCTAGCCAAGGATTTAAGTTATGACTCTGAAGGCTATAAAAGCCTTTTACATCAAATTACCGAGAAGATAATGAACGAAATTACTTTTCTGTATGAAACTCTTTAAAAATTATCAGGTACCAAAAGCCTCTCTTTTAATTTTTAACTAATTCCGCTATGGTTTGAAATTTTTTACTAATTTTTTAAAAAGATTTCCCCTCTCCTTATAATTTGAAAAAAGCGAAAATGAAGGATAGGCAGGACTCAAAAGACAAATTTTTCCTTTTTCGGTTTTTGAAAATGATAATCTCACTGCGTCTTTCATAGAAAAAGCAAAAAAACAGTTTGGTCTTTTATGAGCACTTCTTTTTAAAATTTCTTTATAAATTTTTTCTCCGGTTTCTGGAAATAAAATTAAATTTTTTACTTTCATTTTCAAAATCTTTTTAACCAGCGAAGAAACGTCCACATAATTTTCAGACCCCCCTAAAATCAACGTTGAAACTTTGCTTTTAAAATTGTCCAAAGCAAATTCTGTTGCTTGGGGCAGAGTAGAAGCGGAATCGTCGTAAAAATATATTCCCTTATATTTTCCCACAAATTCTAATCTGTGAGGCAATCCTTTAAAATTTTTAATTGCTTTTTCGATTGCCGATTTTTTAACGTTAAAAATTTCAGCAACCTTTAAAGCTAAAGCAAAATTCAAGGAATAAAATTTTAAAGTCGCTGGTATTTTTTTGAAGCGGTATTTTTCAACTTCTTTATGAGGGTTTTTTACTGGAATTTTTTTTGCTTTTGATTTTTTAATCATTTCTAAGATAATTTTGTCTTGGGCATTATAAACTAAAAAATCATCTTCTTTTTGCCATTTTAAAATCTCTTCTTTGGCTAATAAGTATTGTTTAAAGTTTTCAAAAAAATCTAAATGAGCAGGAGAAATTCTTGTTAAAACTGCAATATGGGGCGAGGATCCGATTCTAAAAAGTTGGTGGCTTGACATTTCAAAAACAAAAGTTGTATTTTTTGTCGCCGAATTCAAGTAGAATAAATAAGGTTTTCCAATATTTCCAATTAATTTTGGCTTCAAACTTGCAGCTTTTAAAATTTTGTAAATTAAAAGAGCAGTTTGACCCTTTCCCTTGCTTCCTGTAATGCCTATTATTTTCCCCTGACAATTTTCTAGAAAAATTTTAGCGGGGGTAGTAATTTTCCCGTCTTGATAAAGTTTTTTAATCTTTGGGATTTTTGGAGAAATTCCAGGAGACTTTACTATTAAATCAAATTTCTCAACATGCTTTAAATAATCTTTCCCTAAAAAGAATTTCAACCCCTTCCATTCTTTTTTAGTTTTCAAATTTTCTTTTTGGTCTGCGATTGCAATTTCTTTTTCGGGAAATCTTTTCTTTAAAAATAAAAAAGCATCTTGTCCTTCTTGCCCAAATCCTAAAATCAAAATGTTTTTCTTTTTTTCAATTTCTTTTAATTTCATCAATTTAATAATATCACAAAACACTCTCTCTTCAAATTTGGAAATTGCCCCTATGAATTATCAAGTAAGTTGTTTTTAAAAAAAGAATGTAGTAAAATTTGAGCAATGAAAATTGAAAAAGAAAAATTGACGCTTTTCATTAAATTTTTTACTTTTTTTATTTTTTTCACCCCGCTTATAAAATTAGATAGATTTTTCTTTCCTTTTGTGGGACCCAAATCTCTTTATTTTATGGGCCTGGTAGAAATAATCTTTTTTCTTTGGGTCCTTTTGATTTTTACAGACAGAAAATATCGGCCAAAATTTAATTTCGTTTTGTTTTTTGTTTTGGTATATCTTTTTTCGTTTTTTCTTTCTACTATTTTCGGGGTCGACCCTGGCTATTCTTTTTGGTCAAAACACGAAAGAATGACAGGGTTGTTAATGCAGCTTCATTTGTTTGCTTTCTTTTTGGTCCTAAGTTCAACGTTTAAAGAAGAAGATTTTAAAATCTTTTTTGCTTTTTCTGTTTTTGTATCCATATTAGTCGGCTTTATTGCTATTTCAAATATCAAAGAAGAATCAATGAGGGGGGGAGGAACGTTAGGTAACGAATCTTTTTTGGGCACTTATTTGCTTTTTAATGTTTTTTTCGCTCTTTATTTGTTTTTTCGTGCTAAAAGCGGAATCAAAATTTTTTCTGCAATTTCCTTTTTTATTCTCGTTTTTTTCCTCTTGCATTGCGGAGTGAAACCAGAAAAGCAAAGTTTCGCAAGCTTCCTGTTAGATTTCTTTTATAAAAGCGGAGCGAGAGCAGCAAAAATTTCTTTTTACGGAGCCTTGATTTTAATTTTTTTCATTTGGCTGGCAAATTCGAAAAACAAAGCTCTAAAATTTATTGGGCTTCCCTCTTTAATTTTGGGCGTTTCGGTGGTAATTTTCGCTCTTTATTCAGTAATGTTTTCTCCGGAAAGCTTTTTTAGAAAAAAAATAGAACAAGAGATAGGTTCTTTTGGAGGAAGGTTTTACGTTTGGCAAACATCTATGGAAGCTTTTCGAGAAAAACCAATCTTTGGCTTTGGACCAGAAAATTTTGAATTCGCTTTTTTGAAACATTATAATCCCTGCTTTGGAAGAGGAGATTGCGGAGGAGACGTTTGGTACGACAGGGCGCACAATGCTATTTTTGACACTTTAGTCTCTCAAGGTTTAGTAGGCTTGATTTCTTATTTTTTATTGATCTTTGGAACTGTTTTTCTTTTGTGGAAAAAATTTTTGAAAAAAGAATTTAATTTTTGGACGAGTTCTGTTTTTACCGCTCTCTTTACAGCTTATTTTGTTCAAAATCTCACCGTTTTTGACATGGTTTCCTCTTATTTAATGTTATTTTTTACCCTTTCTTTCATTTCTTCTCTAGAAAGAAAAGAAATAGAAGGAAAAGTTGAAAAACCGAGAGAGGTTGGTCCGTTTACTTTGGCGTTGCTGTTTATCTTATTCCTTTTACCTTTTTACTTTTTCATAATTTCGCCCGTTTCTTCTTCTCGAGCTGTTATTGAATTTCTCAGTTCTAAAACTTACGACCAGGCAAAAAACAAACTCCAACAAGCTTTTAGCTCTCCTTTGGGCAGAAAGCAGATTCGGGAATTTTTGGGAAGAGAAATTTTAAACAACGTAAAAAGTGTTTTAAATAAAAACACCCAAGTCAACCTAGACTTTTTGAATTTAGTACAAGAAGAATTGGAAAAAAACATCAAAGAGAATTCTTTGGATTATCGCTCTTATCTTACCCTTGGCGAAATTTTAGGAATGAAGGGAGTAATTTTAAAAGACAGCAAATTACTAAATGAGGCCGAGAATGTTTTAAAAAGGGCAATAGAGGTGTCTCCGAAAAATCAACAAGCATACTTGCTTTTGGGACAAAACTATCTTTTTGAAGGTAAAAAAGAAGAGGCCATTTCTTTGTTTCAAAAAGCTGTCGACCTCGATAAAGAGCATAAGATTTATCATATTCAGTTAATAAGATTATTAAAAATTTTAGGGGAAGAGGAATTAGCAAAGAAAAAAGTCAATGAAGCTTTGAAGATCAATCCTGAATGGAAAGCAGAACTGGAAAATATGTTAAAAAATATAGAAGCAACAAAAACTCAAAACCAATAACCATTACCCTTTTATTAGGGCTTGACATTTTCTTTTTGCTTTCTATAATTTACAATTATAAAGGTCGGATGTCGTTAAAAAGCATGACAATTAAAGACTTTTTACTTGAAGAAGACGAAGAAATGGAAGAAGAAGAAGAATTTGACGAGGAAGAAGAATAAATCTTGTCCCCGCCCTAAATAAGGCGGGGTTTTAATTTTAAATTTTTTTATTAAAATTGAATTGATGAAACTTTTAAAAATCTTCTTTTTATTTTTCAAATTGTTGTTTTTGATTATTTTTATCGTCTTTATTTCTGGATTGTTTATCCTTTTTTATTTTTTGAAAGACCTCCCAAGGCCAGAGTTTTTTTCAGAAAAAGAATTCCCCCAATCTACAAAAATATTTGACCGAAGCGGAACTGTGCTCTTGTATGAAATTTTTGGCGAGGAAAAAAGAAGTTATGTAACTTTAGACAAAATACCAGATTTTTTAAAAAAGGCTGTTTTGGCGGCCGAAGATGCTAATTTTTATCAGCACCCTGGAGTAGAAGTAAAAGGAATTTTAAGGGCGGTTTTAGAAGATTTGAGATTAAAAAAACCAGTTTTTGGGGGGTCTACCATTACTCAGCAATTAATAAGGTCTTCTTTTTTAACAAATGAAAAAAGTCTTGCCAGAAAAACGAGAGAGGTTATTTTAAGCCTTGGCGTGGAAACGAAATATTCAAAAGATCAGATTTTAGAATGGTATTTAAATCAGGTTCCCTTTGGTCAAAATGCTTACGGAGTTGAGGCTGCTTCTCAAGTGTATTTTGGAAAATCCGTGTCAGAAATTAATCTTGCTGAGGCTGCAGTTTTAGCAAGTTTAATTAAATCTCCTTATGGCTTTTCGCCTTATGACGAAGAAGGGAAGAAAAGATTGTTTGAGCGGAAAGATTATGTTTTGGATAGAATGGCAAATTTGGGTTTTGTTTCAAAAGAAGAATCAGAAAAAGCAAAAAAAGAGGAAATAAAGTTTGCTGAAAAAAAACAGAGTTTTTTTGCGCCTTATTTTGTTTTGTGGGTCAAGGAAATTTTGGAAAAAGACTTTGGAGAAAATTATTTAAAGTTGGGAGGATTAAAAGTTTATACCACTTTGGACGTAGAATTCCAAAAAATTGCAGAAAGAATAGTGAAAGAAGGAGTAGAAAAAAATAGAAAGCTAAAAGCTTTTAATAGCTGTTTGGTGGCGGTCAATCCCCAAAATGGAGATGTTTTATCAATGACGGTGGGAACCGGAAATTACGAGGAAAAACCACTGCCAGAAGGATGCACTCCAGGAAAAGATTGTAAGTTTGACCCAAAGGTAAACGTTTGTTTCTCCCTTAGACAACCAGGGTCAGCTTTTAAACCTTTTGTTTATGCCAAGGCATTCGAAAAAGGGTATACAGACCAAACCATTGTGCTCGATGCGCCAAGTTGTTTTGGAATTTGGGGAGGAAAAAAATATTGCCCCAAAAATTATGACGGGATGTTTAGGGGCGAAGTTACTTTAAGAGAAGCTTTGGCTCAATCGCTAAACGTACCTTCGGTCAAGGTTTTAATGTCTCTTGCTGGCCTAGAAGAAGGAGTAGAAATGGCAAAGAGATTGGGAATTACTACCTTAAAAGGACCCTTTGGGCCATCAATTGTTTTGGGTGGCTGGGAAGTAAATTTGGTAGAAATGGTCCAAGCCTATAGCGCCTTCGCCAACGGAGGCTACAAAATCAAGGTGGACCCAATTTTAAAAATAGAAAACGCCCAAGGAAAAATAATTTATGAAAAAAAAGAAAACAAGGTCAAGGTATTAGACAAAAGAGTAACCGATCTAATCTCAGACATTCTTTCCGATAATTCAGCCAGAGCTCCTATTTTTGGCTGGAATTCTCCCTTGTATTTTGAAAACTTTAAAGTGTCGGTGAAAACCGGAACCACTCAGGACTATAAAGACGGTTGGACCATTGGATACACCAACAACATCGTGGTAGGAGTTTGGGGAGGCAACAATGACAACACGCCCATTGCCAAAGAACCAGGAGTAAAAGTTGCCGGTCCTATTTGGCATAATTTTTTAGCAGAAATTTTACCAAAAATAGAAAAACCTATCCCCAAAGAAGGTCTATAGATTTTTCTTTTCTCTTATCCGTTTTAATACTTTTTCTGTAGCCAAAATTATTCTTTCAACATCTTTGTCTTGAAAATAATTTTGAAGAGGAAAATTAATGATTCTTTTCGCAATTTCAATTGTGTTCGGAAAATCTTCTAAGTTCAGGCAATAATCTTTTTGAACGTCTTTATTTAGAATTATTGGCTCTTTCCAAATTCTTGTGCAAAAAACTTTTTCTTTTCTCATCTCTTTTACGAAGGAATCCCTTTTTTCTTCTATTTCTTTCGGAAACAAGACTGAAAGATAACAAAAAACATTCCCTTGGCCTTCTTGAACATCAAAATTTAAAAGTCTAAGTTTCTCTTGTAAAATTTTTGCCAACTCTATTCTTTTTTTCAGTTCACCTCTTGTTTCTTCCAAAAACTGATAAAAAAGATTTAAAGAAACCCGATTGATTCTTGCCGGTTTTTTCGACTTTTCCTGTCTTATCATTTTTGGCGCCACTTGGTTGCCAAAAGCTTTAAAGAAAAAGGCAAAAGGAGAAAAATAATTCAAAAGAGAAATAAAATCTCTTAAAGTAAATTTGGTTTCTGACACATTAACGTTCCATTCTTTCGGAAAAATCAAAAGTCCACCCCTGACAGTAGGAAACTGTTTGTAAAGAGAAAAAAAAGAAACCGTTCCAAAATTCCCCACAAAAATGTCTTTATATTTTGCAAAAAAAGAATGAGCGCAATCTTCAATAATATGAATCTTGTATTGAGCATTGTAAATCAAAGACTTTATTTTGTCTATGTCAACTGGTAAACCGAAGGTGTGCGAAATTAAAATTGCCTTGGTTTTTGGAGTAATTTTTTGGGGAATTTCTTCGATTTTTATATTAAAACTTTTTAAATCTGTATCCAAAAAAATCGGTTCTATTTCGTATTCTTTTAAAATTGGATAAAAAACATCGCAAATAAAAGCTGGTAATAAAATTTGGGCCCTCTTTAAATTTAGTTTTTCGAGAATAACCTTAAAAGCGGAACGAGCCATATCAGTAAAAAGAATGTTTTTATCTGGAAAATAAAAAGATAATTTATCCGCCACAACCGCAGGATTAATGTTCAGATAAAAGCTCTGAAAAATTTTTTTAAAATTCCCTTTCTCGAATTTTATTTGGGGGTGAACAAAAAACATAATTTGGGCAGTCTATTTTTTTTTAGCAAAATAAAAAATAAAATGGAATAGAGAATTATTTTTTTTTTGATTAAAATTAAAAATGCAGATTTTCGAGTTTTATTTCCAAGCAAAAATTGGCGAAGACAAGGTTATCAAGTCCTCTTTTTTTGAACCAAAAACGATCTACGAAAAAAAATTGGGAAGTTTGTATTTTTTAGGCAAAAAAAATAGCCATACCGAAGGAAGTTCCCTAGAAGAAATTTTTACTGTTTTCAGACAAAAGTTTTATAAAAAGCCAAGCCTCTCTCTTCAAAAAGCGTTCGAAGAAGCGATTAAAGAAATTAATTTTTACTTAAGAGACAAACTGGGAAAAAGCTTTTTTCCTGATTTAAGCCTGCTGTTTTTTGCAATTAAAGATAAAAAATTTGCTTTGGCAAAATTAGGGAAAATTGAGGTTCAACTGGTTAGAGGTGGAAAAGTTTTTAATCTCTCGAAAAGATGGAAAAAAGGAGAAAATTTCCGCTCAGCACTGAAAGTAATCTTTGGGGGGGCCTTTTCTGACGATTTAATAGCAATAGAAACTGAGGAGGTTTTTGAATTTTTCGAAAGAACAAAGGTTTTTGAACATCTTAAAAAAATGTATCCCTTTAGTCCGGTTGAATTTAAAGAGATTTTAGAGTTTAAAAAAGAAAGTTTTAATAAGCTTGGCCTTTGCACTCTTTTCTTTTTCCCAAGGGGCGCAGAAATTTCTTCTCAAGAAAAATTTTCTTTTAAAAAAGAGGCAAAAATAGAGGCCAAAAAGGGAAGGGACTTTGTTTTAAAATTTTTCGAAAAAAAAGAGGCAAAATTAATTCTTGCCTTTATCTTTTTTTTGGTTTTAAGCTTTATCTTGACTAAAATTTTAGGTTAAGTTAATTTGATTTTCGTTTAAATTTTTGCTATCCTTTAAAGATTATGAAGGAAAAAATCCATCCAAAATACCATCAAAAAGCAAAAATAAAATGTGCCTGTGGCGCAGAATACGAAGTAGGATCAACAAAGCCTTACATGGAGGTTGAAATTTGCGCCAAATGTCATCCTGTTTTTACTGGCAAAGAAAAGCTGGTTGATACAATGGGTCAAATTCAAAAGTTTAAAAAGCGTCTAGAAAAAGCCAAAAAGAAATACTAATTTAATTATGGACTCGGTAATATTAGAAATTAAGCCTGGCGTAGGCGGGGAAGAGGCAGCTTTGTTTGCTAAGGATTTGCTTAGAATGTATCTAAAATATGCCCAAAGGAAAAATTGGAAAGTGGAATTGTTGAACATAAAAGAATCAGACCTGGGAGGAATAAAAGAGGTTGTTTTTGAATTAAAAGGAGACGATGTTTACCCTGAAATAAAATACGAAGCCGGAGTTCATAGAGTTCAAAGAATTCCCAAAACTGAAAAATCTGGAAGGATTCATACTTCAACGGCCACGGTAGCAGTGCTTAAAAAACCAAAATCAGAAGAAATAAAAATTAATCCCAACGATTTAGAATTTGATTTTTTTAAAAGTTCTGGGGCTGGTGGCCAATACGTAAACAAAAGAATGACCGCGGTAAGAGTTAAACATTTGCCAACGGGAATCGTAGTTACTTGTCAAACCGAAAGGTCTTTACAGCAAAACAAAGAATCGGCTTTAGAGCTTTTGAGGGCAAAAATTTTACAAAAAAAGGAGGAAGAAGAAAAAGACAAACTGTTAAAAGAAAAAAGAGAACAAATAAAATCAGCGGATAGGTCAGAAAAGATTAGAACTTATAATTTTCCTCAAAACCGGCTTACGGACCATCGAATTAAAAAAAGCTGGCAAAACTTAGGAGAAATTTTAGACGGAAATCTCGACAAAGTTATTAAATCTTTAAAAAATCTCTCTACTTAGCTTTTTCTAAAACTTCAATATCTTTCTCAAAACCGTTGGCGATTGCTAAGATACTGTTTGCATACCAGGAATAAGCAGGGTCGGTGGTTCCAGAAAAATACATTAAGGCAGCATTATACTCGCCTGGGCGCGAGGTTGCCCCATAATCTGCCAAATACAGTCCGGCAGCCAAAAAAGCATCTTCTACTCTCCAGGGGTCAGGCGTCCTTCCTAAAATAGAGGAAAGCCTTGGTTTATAATTTTCCCAGGTAGTAGGAATGAATTGGGCTGGGCCCATTGCCCCTCCCCATCCATAAGACATTGGGCAGGAAACGGGCGTAGAAAAAGAATCCCGACCCAAAGATTTTGTAATGTTTAAAAATAAGGCAACATCATTTCTTGAAGAATAAGGCGGGCCTGGCGCCATTACCCTTTCAACTTGTTCTCCTGTAGAAATCCTTATCCCGGCTCCTGTTTGAATATTTTTTAAATAACATTGTCCTACGTTTCTACCTAAATCCGATTCTTGTTTTAAAACAGCCAATAAAAATGCAGGCCTTATTCCGGTAATTTTTTGAACCCACTTGGCGACTTCATAAGCCTCGCCAAAAGTAGGAGCCTTGGAAATGCCAACTAACTGAAAAATTCTTTTTCTAATCTCGGCTGCTTTTTTTTGAAGGCTTTCTTTTTCGCTCAAATATTCTTGGGCTTTTGCTTTCGTCATTTTTAAAATTTCGTTTTTTTCTTTTTGCAAATTTTCGGTTTCTACTTTTTGAAGTAGTTGCATTTTTAAAAGATTCTCTGATTTTTCTTTTTCTTTTTCCAAAACCGCCTTTTTTTGCTCTAAGTCACCTTTTAGCCCAGAAAGTATTTGGTGAAGGTTAAAAATTTTTTTGTTTAAAACTTTTAAAAAATAAAGATTATCAAAAAAGCCTGAAATTTTCTCCTCTTCTAATAAAATAGCAGCTAAAGATTTTTTTTCGACTTTATCTATCGTTCTTAAAATTTGGGCAATTTTTTCTTTCTTTTCTTGAATGCTTTTTTCTGTTTCTTGCAAAGAGTCCTCAGTCTTTTTAATTCCGATTTTTGTTTGAGCCAAATAAAGATTCACTTTTTTAATTTCAGAGTTCAATTTTTCTATCTTCGCTTTTAAAGTTTCGATCTCTTTCGTTAATCCTTTTTCTTTCGCCCCTAAAGCTCCTATTTTTTCTTCCACCTCTTTTATCCTTGCCTCGCAAAGGTTAACGCATTTTTCTAGAACCTTTAAACACTCTTTTTGGTCTACCCCTTGGCAAAAATCATTATTTACAGAGCAGTCATCACAAGATTGAGGTTCTTTTATTTGAGCTATACAAAAAAAACTCAAGGAAAAAAGAAAGATAAAAAGGGCAAGTTTTAAAATGCCTTTATACGCTTTCATGTTTTTTTGGGTTCTTCTTTGGTTTCTGACAAGGTCAAAAAGGTTACTGTTTCTTCTGGTTTTCTTAAAACTTTGACATTTTCTGGCAATTTCAAATCAGAAACAAAAATTTCTTTTGGCAAATCTGATAAAAAGCATTTTGCCTCGATTTCCTTTAAATTTTTTACCAAGATGGCGCCTGATTTTTTAATTATAGAAGGGGTCCTCATAAAAGTTAAAGGAACTTTCCTTCAATTTCCTCTTGAAAGGAGGGCTGAAAAAAGTCAACGTGTAAAATTTCGCCATTTATCGGGCATTTTTGAATTTCTTTTATTAAAACGGGAACCTTTTCTTTGTTTACTTGAATCTCTATTTTTTCTATTTCTTTAACAAGTTTTATAATTTTTTCTAATTCTTTTTTTTCGATTTCCAGGTTCTGATTCTCAATTTTTTTTCCGTATAAAATAGCCGGAATTTTTCCTTTTTTTCTCGTCCTGTTTGCTTTCTCGTTTCTGATGTCGGCTTTTAAGGTAATCATGTTAAATAGACCTTTTTAATTTTAATTGGTTTTTTATCTCCCCAACTTTTTTCTCAATCTGTTTATTGATGAATGTCCTTTTTGCCTTGGGCCAAGTCTCTATTATTAAAAGATTCTTTCTGCTAACATTTCCAAAGTTTTCAAGCCAAATTTTTTCAGTAACAAAAGGTGCAAAGGGATGTAAAAGTTTAAGGATGGTGGCTAAACAATACAAAAGGATTTCTTTGGTATTCTTTTTTAACTTTTCTTCTTTTATTTGAAATTTGCTCATTTCAAGATAAATGTCTGCAAATTCTTTCCAGACGAAATGATAAAGTTCTCTTTCTGCCTTTCCGAATTCGAATTTTTCTATTTTAGAAGTTACAAAAGAAATGACGGTGTTTAACCTGCTCAAAATCCATTTATCTGCTAGGGTAATTGCTTTCGGATGCATTATTTTTTTGCTTTTCACATCGTTGGCATTAAGATAAATAAATCGAGCTATATTCCATAATTTTGTGAGAAAATTTCTTCCAGAAAGAATGTTTCTTTCGTCAAATTTTATTGCTTGTTGTTCCCTTCGTGTTAAAGAGAATATAATCCCAAACCTTGTGGCATCTGCTCCGTATTTTTCGATTAACTCGAGAGGGTCCACTCCCGTGCCTAAAGATTTACTCATTCTCTTGCCTTCAATGTTTAAAATTGTTGGGTGAATATAAACCGTTTTAAAAGGAATTTTTTTAGTAAATTCTAAACTGGAAAAAATCATTCTTGCCACCCAAAGAAAAATAATTTCCTGGGCAGTAGTTAAAAATTCGGTTGGATAAAATTTTTTAAGGTCTGAAGTTTTTTTTGGCCAACCCAAAGCAGCAAACGGCCATAAAGCAGATGAAAACCAAGTATCAAGAACATCTTCGGATTGTTTTAGGTTGCATTTTTTACAAAATGGACATTTTTTTGGCTTTTTGGCAGTTACTAAAAATTTGTTGGGAAAATTTTCACAAAAGAAAACTGGCAATCTGTGCCCCCACCAAATTTGTCTTGAAATGCACCAATCTTCTGCGTTTTTTAACCAACTGATTAAAAGCTTTTTGCACCTTTGAGGAATAATCTCTATTTTCTTTTCTTTAATTGCTTTAATACATATTTTCGCCAAATTTTCCATTTTTACAAACCATTGCTCTGAAATTTGAGGTTCGATCTCTGTTTCACACCTTTCGCAAACAGGGATATTATGGGCGTAATCTTCTTCTTTTTCTATTAGACCTTTTTCCCTCAACTTTTCCACAATTTTTACTCTTGTTTCTAACACAGACAAACCTTCAAAATCTCCTGCCTCTTTAGTCATTTTTCCGTCTGGACCGATAACGTTTATTATCTGGAGCTGATGTTTTTTACCAATTTTGGCATCTACAGGGTCGTGAGCTGGAGTAACTTTAACAAGGCCGGTGCCAAAGCTTGGATTAATTAAATTAGATTTTACAATTGGTACCTCTCTTTCTACGATAGGAACGATGGCTTTTTCTTTTTCTAATCCTTTATACCTTGAATCTTTTGGGTTGAAGGCAATGCCAGTATCTCCCAAGATTGTTTCTGGCCTTGTGGTCGCTATTACTATATATTTTTCTTGTGATTTTAACTTGTATTTTATATACCACAATTTTCCTTTTTTCTCTTTATACTTTACTTCAATATCGGAAATGGCGCTCTGACACCTTGGGCACCAGTTAACAATTCTTGGGCCCCGATAAATGTATCCCTTTTTGTAATAATGAAAAAAACTTTGCCAGACCGCTTCACTATATTCTTTATCTAAAGTAAACCTTTTTCTTGACCAATCGAAAGAACATCCTAATTTCTTAAACTGGGTCAAAATAACATCTTTATATTTGTTCACCCATTCCCAAACCCTTTCTAAAAATTTTTCTCTTCCCAGCTCTTGGCGAGTTAAATCTTCTTTTTTCAACTCTTTTTCAACTTTATTTTGGGTAGCAATTCCAGCGTGGTCCAATCCCGGAACCCAAAGAGTTTTTTTCCCTCTCATTCGTTGAAAGCGTATTAAAATATCTTGAATGGTAGAATTTAAAGCATGGCCCATATGAAGGGAGCCAGTAATGTTTGGAGGAGGAAGGACGATTGTGTATTTTATTTTATTTTTTTTAGGGAGGTTATCAGGATTAAAAAAACCGCTTTTTTCCCAAAGGCTATAGATTGTTTCTTCAATTTCTTGAGAATTAAATCTTGGCTGCATGTTAAAATTATAAGGAAAATTAATTCTTTTTCAATAATCCCACAGCTAAAATCTTTTTCACTTAAAATCCACAAATAATCCCCAAAATTTAAATAATTTTCATTAAAATAACCACTTGATTTAAAATTTTTAGTTATTATAATTTAAACATGGATAAACAAGAAGTTTGGCAATCTGTTTTAGCTCAAATTAAACTCTTGATATCCCCGGCAAATTTTAATACCTGGTTTAAAAATACTGAAGTTTTAGAAATCGAAAATGAAAAAATTTTACTCTCTGTTCCAAATTCTTTTATTAAAGAATGGTTCGAGCAAAAATATCATCAAATGATCCTGAAGGTTGTAAAAAGTATTCATCCTCAAATAAAAGAAATCGAATATGTAATCGGGAAGACGCCTCCGTCTTTAATTAAAAAACAGATTAAAAGAATAATTTTCCCTCAACCTGAACTTTTAACTTTTGAAATAGACGAAAAAACTGGATTAAATCCAAAATATACTTTTTCTAATTTTGTAGTCGGGTCTTTCAATGAATTATCATATGCAGCTGCCCAGGCAATTGTCGAAGCTCCTGGAAAAATATATAATCCTCTATTTATTTACGGAGGAGTGGGGTTAGGAAAGACGCATTTATTACAAGCCATAGGTAATTTCTTGTATAAAAACAAAAAAATGAATGTTATTTATTTTCAATCAAATAAATTGGTTGAAGAAATTATCAATGCTATCAAAAACAACACCATTGAAGAATTAAAAAAGGGCTTTAAAGATGTTGAAATTTTAATTTTAGATGATGTTCAATTTCTTTCCGGAAAAGAAAAAACTCAAGAAGAATTCTTTTTTATTTTCAATTACCTTTATGAAAAAAACCGTCAAATTGTCCTTTCCTCTGATAGGCCCGCAAAAGTCATTCCCTCTTTAGCGGAGAGATTAAAATCAAGGTTTGAAGGGGGGATGATTGCAGATATATCGTTACCAGATTATGAAAGTAGAGTAGCTATATTAAAAGTAAAATCACAAGAAAAAAATATTAATTTACAAAAAGAAGTTTTAGAATATATTGCTTCTAATATTAAAAACAATATTAGAGAATTAGAAGGTGCTTTGAATATTTTAAGTACTTTTTCAAAATTTCACAAAAAAGAAATAACTTTGGAAACGGCTAAAAAACTTTTAAAAAACATTATTTCTCCTATACCTAAAATTTCTACTTTTAAAAAAATTTTAAAAATCGTTTCAGAATTTTACGATGTTAAAGAAGAAGACATTCTTTCTAATTTAAGAAGGAAAGAAATTTTAAAACCAAGACACATAATAATGTATTTATTAAGAAACGAAATGAATTATTCGTACCCAGCTATCGCTCAAAAATTTGGAGGAAAAGATCATACAACTGTTATTCATGCCTGTGAAAAAATTAAGAAAGAATTGTTAAAAAATGATGAGTTATCAGAGGAAATTAATCAATTAAAAATTAAAATTTTTGAAAAGGAAAAAATATAAACAATTTTTCCATAATTTTTACTTTTTACTTTTAAAAGCGTTTGTGTTAAAATTTTTTATCCACAAAAGCAATAACAATAATCTTTTAAATTCATGAAAATTAAGATAATAGGAAATCAGTTAAAAAAAGGAATGAAATTTATTGGAAAGATTACCAAAAGAAAATCAGCTTTAGAAACCTTAGAAAATATTCTTTTGGAAGTAGAAAAAAGCTTTATAAAAATTCTTTTTACAAATTTAGAAACGGGCTTAATTTATCAATCTTTAGTTAAAACAGAAAAAGAAGGGAAAATTTGTATAAAAAAAGATGTTTTTGAAGATTTGGTGAATTATTTAGACGATGAAGATATTATAGAGTTAGAAGAAAAAGATAATTTTTTAAAAATTCAATCATCAAAATTTTCTTCTAAAATTAAAAAATTTTCCGTTGATGATTTTCCTGTCTTACCTTTGCCAAAGGAAGAAAAATCTATTTTTGTAAATAGTAAAAATTTTACAGATAATTTAAAATCGGTTTTAAATTTTACCTCTCCTTATTTGGAAAAACCAGAAATTTCTGGGGTTTTAATGAAAATTTTAGAAAATGAAATGGTTTTTGTAGCTACTGACAATTTTAGGTTGGGCGAAAAAAAATTTTTTCAAAAAGTAGAGGGAGAATTTCCAGCATTTTTTATTATTCCTCAAGAAAGCGCTAAAGAAATTTATGGAATTTTTAATAATTTAAATGAAAAAATTAAAATTTACTATTCTCCTTACCAAATCTTTTTAGAGAAAAAATCAGAAGAGGGAGATTTTCCAGAATTAATTTATATTTCAAAATTAACAGAAGGAAAATTTCCAGAATACGAAGGAGTAATTCCTCAAAAATTTATTACTGAGGTCTATTTAAGAACTGAAGATTTTCTTAAAAAAATAAAAATGGCTAGCGTTTTTGTTAAAAAAACGAATGAACTCGAATTAATTTTTTTACCAAAAGAAAATAAGATTAAGGTTTTAACTGAAAATATAGATTTAGGAAATTTCGAAGCAGAAACCACCACCGAAATAAAAGGGAAAGAAATATCTGTTATTTTCAATTATAAATCACTAGAAGAAGGGATAGAAGCTGTTAATGATACAGAATTTTTTATCGGAATAGCAGGAAAAGATAAACCAGTTCTTATTAAACCTAAAAACATTGAAGATTTTATATATATTTTAGCTCCAATTAAAAAAGACTAAGTTTATTAAGTATTAATTTAAAGTAGTAAAATTTATTTTTAAGATGAAAGTAAGGAAAATAAAAATTTCATTTTTATTATTTTTTATTTTATTAATACCAATCTCAAATCTTAAATCTCAAACATTAGAAAATGTAATAATTAGCGAAATACTCCATGGGAAAAATAATTGTAAAACTTGCGAATTTATTGAACTTTATAATTTAACTGAAAACGATATTGATTTAAAAAAAATAATTGGAGATGATCGAATCCGTATTTTTAGCCCTTCTGGTTTTACTCAAAATAGAAAGCTATCTTGGAAAAACGATTTAATTAAATCGAAGGGTTATTTTCTTATTGTAAGCGACGATTATAAAGATTTATTAGACCTTGCAGACGCTACTTTTAGCAGTGCTTTAAGTGAAAAAAGCGGAATACAAATTACAAAGAATAATGGTCAAGAAATATTAGATCAAGTTTCTTTTTTTGATTATAACGTTTCTTTAGATCAAAGTTTAGAAAGAAATTTACAAACGAATCAATTTTTTATTCAAGATTGTCCTAACCCAAAGAATTCTAAAGAGGAAACGTTTAATTTTTGTTTACAAAGTAATAGTATTTCTGCTACCCCTTCTCAGTCTATTTCACCTTCTTTTCAATCGTTTTCTCAACCTCTCTTGACATCTTCTTTTCAAATTTTGCCCTCTGATATTGTTATTAACGAATTTGTTTCAGACCCAATTGATGGAGAAGAAGAATGGATAGAGCTTTACAATAATACCGAAAAAGAAATAGATTTAAAAGATTTTTATATTGAAGAAGGTTCAGGAGCTCAAACTTTTTTAAATGGAAAAATTTTACCTAAAGGATTTTTTATAATTGAAAAAATTAAAGGTTATTTAAACAACGATGGGGATATAATATTTTTAAAAGATTTAACGGGGAAAATAATAGATAAAGTAACTTACGGAAAATGGGATGATGGAAATTTAAATGACAATGCTACAAATACAAAAGACCCTTACTCAATAGCAAGAATTATTGACGGGAAAGATACCAACGAAGATAATCTAGATTTTAAAGTGGCAAAACCCACAAAAGGAGCCCCAAATCAAATTTTAAATATAGAAAACTTTGTTTCTGGTATTGTTATTAATGAAATTTTACCTAATCCAAAAGGCGATGATTCTGAAAAAGAATTTATTGAGTTAAAAAATTTGAATGATATTGATATTGACCTTGAGAATTGGTATTTAAATGACTCGAGCGGTAAAAAATTTATAATTTCATCAAAAAAGATTTCTACAAAAATTCCCAAAAAAGGTTTTCTAACAATTTTCAGAAAAGATTCGCAAATCGCCTTAAATAATTCAGGACAAGATTGCTTAAAAATTTTCCGGCCAGACGGAACCTTAATCGATTCGGTTTGTTATTCGGGAGAATGTTTAGAGGATGTGTCTTTTGCCAGAAATAGTAAAGGAGAATTTGAATGGACTGAAATTTTAACGCCTGGTAAAGAAAATGAAATTAAGAAACTAAACCAAAAACCAAAAGCAGTTATATTTACAGAAAAAGAAAAAGTTTTAACCGGAGAAGAAGTTTTTTTTGACGGTTCGGATTCTTTTGACCCTGATGGTGACAATTTAAAATTTTTCTGGGATTTTGGAGACGGAAATAAAAAAGAGGGTGCTTACGTTTCTCATATTTTTTTAAAGCCAAAAAAATATAAAGTCACTCTTAAAATTGAAGATGGTAGAGGAGCTACTGATTCTGCATCTATTACAATTGAAGTTTTAAAAAAGAAAGCAGAAAGTTTTTCTTTTGCTGACCTTTCTGGAAAAATTTTTATTTCTGAAATTTTTCCAAACCCAAAAGGGAAAGATGATCAAGAATTTATTGAAATTTTTAATTCTTCTAATGAAGAAATTGACCTTTCAAATTTCATTTTAACGGATAAAACAGAAAAATATTATGAAATTAAAGAAGGAACAAAAATTAAGCCAAAAGATTTTTTAGTGTTTTGGAAAAAAGACACTAAAATTTCTTTAGATAATGAAGAAGATGAAGTAAGAATTTTAAATTCAGAAAAAGAATTAATCGACAGAGTTTTTTATTTCAAAGCCTTTGAAAATTTTTCTCTTTCGAGAAAAGAAAACGGAGAAATAGTATGGACGAGCATTTTAACACCAGGAAAGAAAAACGAATTTTTGAATGAAAAATCAGGAAATTTAGAAAAAGAGGAAAATTTAGAAAAAGAGGAAAAGACAGAAAAAGAAGAACTGATAAAAGAAGTAAAATTAAAAGAAATTAAAAGTTTAAAACCAAAAGAAAAGGTAAAAACAATAGGAATAATTTCTGTTCCCCCTGGCGTCTTTCAAGAAAATATATTTTATTTGAGCGGGTCCGGAGCAAGAGTAAAAATTAATTTTGACCAAATTCCAGAACTCAAACCGGGTCAAGAAGTTCAAGTGTTGGGAGAGATTTTCGAAGAAGAAGGAGAAAAAGGAATTGAGGTATCGTCAAAAGAAGACATTAAAATATTAACTTTTAAATCACCACCGTTACCAAAAGAATTAAAAATCGAAGATGTTAATGAAGATTTTTTATCAAGTTTGGTAAAAATTGAAGGGAGGGTTTCAAAAATAAAAGATAATTTTATCTGGTTGAACGATAAAGATAAAGAAGTTTTAATTATTTTAAAAAATAATTTTAATAGAAGTTTTAGAGAAGGAGATTTTTTGAGGGTAGTTGGAATCTTAAGGAAATTTGAAAATCAATTTATAGTTTTTCCCCGAGAAGAAAAAGACCTCGAATCTTTTGATCTAAGCAGCTTAAAAAGTTTTACTAGTGAAAACCTTTTCCCAGAAAAAAAGTTAATTACCAATATTATTTGGATAACGGTTTTAATTTTAGGGGGTCTCCTTTTATTTAAAAAAGTGAAATTATAAAAACTTTTTATTTTTTCTTTAGTTCAGCTTCAAGCCGGTCGACCAAAGAAGCCAACCAGTTTTTAAACTCAATTTTAGCCTGTTCTTTCTCTTTTTTAAACTCTTTTTTTATCAAAACTATTCTTTCTTTAAACTCTTTTTTTAATGAAAAATAAAAATTTCTTAAGAATTTTTCTTTAACCCAATACCAGTTTTTTTTAAAACCTTTCTCAATTCCTTTAGAAATATTTATTAATATCTTTAAAAAATTTTCTAAAAAATTTTTGAAATCGTTCAATAAAAAACCCTCCTTTTCGGTTGCAAAAATATTCTGGACAACAGAAAAATTTAACAAGAAAATTAAAAAAAGAATTTTTTTTGAAATCATTTTATCATTTTGATTGCCTTTTTAAGTCTATTTAAAGTTTCTTTTTTCCCCAAAATTTCGGCAATATCTTGTGGTGGAGGAGAGGCTTCTTTTCCGGTTAAGGCTACCCTGAAAGGCCAAAATAAGTACCCTCTGTCCCCTGGTTCTCTTTTAATTTCCATCGAAAACTGTTGAGCCTTATCCATTAAAACTTCTAAAATTTTTTCTTTTTTCCAATCTTCTTCTTTAAATCTGTTTAGAGTTTTTTTTACCCAAATTAAAGCTTTTTTCACCTCTTCTTCACTTTGATTTTTCCATTTTAAGAGTTCTTTATCGAAAGTTAAATCTTTTTTAAAGAAAAAATCAGCCAGGACTGAAATTTCTGAAAATTTTTTCATTCTTTCCTGAAAGAGTAAACAAATTTTTTCTAATTTTTCCCATTCTAAAATTTCTTTTGTCTCTTTAATGATAAATTTTGGTCGGTTTTCTATTCCTAAAAATGGATATGGTTCTTTTTCAGATAACCATTGAATTTCTAACAATCCTGAATCAACCAAATGAGGAAGGCAATATTCTGCCAATTCGTTCGGTTTTTTTTGGCGGATATAAAAATTATTCAAAAAATCTAATTTTTGAAAACTAAAAACTGCTCCTGATTTCTGAATCCTATCGATTGAAAATTCTTTAATCAAAGATGGTAGACTAAAAATTTGTCTTTCTGACCTCGGCGACCACCCTAAAAAAACGATAAAGTTAATCAAAGTTTCTGGAAGGTATCCTAATTTTTTATAATCTAAAATAGACATTGCTCCATGTCTTTTCGAAAGTTTTGCTCTGTCCATACCCAAGATTAACGGTAAATGTAAATACTTTGGAGTGGGTAAATTTAATGCTTCTTGTAAAAGAATTTGTTTTGGAGTGTTTGAAATATGGTCTTCTCCTCTGATCACATGAGAAATTTTCATTTCGAAATCATCTACTACACAAGTAAAATTGTACAAAAAAGAATCAAAACCTTTGGCAATAGCAAAATCTTCTATCAAACTGCCTTCGAATTCAATTTTTCCCCTTACCAGATCTTCGAAAACGATTTTTTTGGGCGGTACCTTGAGTCGAATTATAAAAGGCATTCCTTCTTTTATCTTTTTTTCTACTTCAGAAATTGGTAAATTTTTACATTTTCCATTATATTTTGGCGGTTGACCGATAGAAAGAAAATATTGTTTTTGAGCTTCCAAATCTTCTTTTTTGCAAAAACAAAAATAAACCTTATCTTCTTCTAAGAGTTTTTTTAAATATTTTGAATAAATTTCTTTTCTTTCCGATTGCCGATATGGACCAAATTTGCCTCCAATATCTGGGCCTTCATCCCATTCTATTTTTAACCATTTTAAACTTTCTATAATTTCTTCTTCGTATTCTTTTTTTGATCTTTCTTTGTCGGTGTCTTCAATCCTTAAAATAAAATTTCCTTGATATTTTTTGGCAAAAAGATAATTAAAAAGAGCGGTTCTAGCTCCCCCAACGTGGAAAGGTCCGGTAGGTGAAGGGGCAAACCTTACCCTTATTTTTTCCTGTTTTAAATCGAGTTTTTCCATTTAGAGGTTTTGGATAAATTATACAAAAAATTTTAAAATAAAAAAACTCTTTTCCCATCTCTTGACAAATCTTTTTGAAAAATTAAAATATTACTATGATGAAAAAGATAGTTTCAAAATGTTTAATTTCTACAGCAAAAGGAATTTTGCCCTTCTTTTATTTGGATTGGGGGCGGAAAA
>Ga0207433_10000737_pt1 | contig 73981 bp, 54 predicted proteins | sample YelNatPaOPGAMG01_FD_187559 | JGI IMG/M metagenome (GOLD analysis project Ga0207433, IMG submission 187559) | Hot spring thermophilic microbial communities from Obsidian Pool, Yellowstone National Park, USA - OP-RAMG-01 (SPAdes) (version 3) | ecosystem: Environmental > Aquatic > Thermal springs...
CAAGTACGGCCTGTGTATCACAAGACCAATAATCGGATACGGGCTCACGTGTTCATATGCATGTTAGCGTACTATTTGCAGTGGCACATGCAACACCTGTTGTGGGCGGGGCAATCAAATTGAAACTGAGATAGAAAATGGGGTTTAAACTAATCTTCGGGCTCGATAATTTTCCATTCATGGATGCCGGCAGCCCAATCTTTTTGGAGTTTTACGACAAGTCTGAGTGCTGTAGTTGTAACGGGTTTAAACGAGACTTCGTTCCAGTGATCTTTTTGTATGTGGTAATTAATTTTTTCTGCTCCGGGTTCAGGTTCGACCGGCTTCCATTGTCCGTTGTCCAGCCATTGGATTTCCCATGCTTCTGGTAATTTACATTCGCCGCGGCCCGTATCATCGAACCAATAAACTTTAGCACCAGCTGCTCGTATGGGCTTAGGCCAATTGTACTGGACCCATTCGGTTGTTCCTTTATGTGGCCACCAATGGCAGAGTGCAGCAGGTTGTTGAGAACTGCTGGTGGGTTCGACTCCGTCATTGATGCCCCAGGGCTGGCAATTGCCGCTGACAAATGAAAGGCTAACTTTGGCAAGGGCTTCAAGGCCACCTGCGTTTTGCGGTACAGGTGATAGTGGCATCCAGACTTTCATTGGCCCGGCTTTGCGGTTATCCCAGGCATAATACGGGATAGCTTTAAACGTAAGTTTTTTCGGTTTTGGCATTGGCTGGTACAGTGAATTTGACCAGTCCAGTTCAGGGGTTAATTCGGCATCACCTTTGATTACAACTATGCCGTTTGGAAATAACTCAGTTTTCTCAAACGTGATGTCGGAATTTAGTCCTATATAAATTTTATCCAATGGTTGTGGTTGGTCACACTGTTCCAAGCAATATACTATTGGCCCGCGCTGCAGGGCAATGAGTCCACGATCGGCCTTTACATTTGGATTTGCAATAATTTTTTGGACTGGCATTTGCATTAAAAGTGTAATCTTATCGCCAGATTTCCAGGTATTACTGATCACAAAGTATCCATGGTCTATTTGCGGGTTATTTAGCAGGATATCGTTTATAGCTATGGTAGCTTTATTACACCATTGTGGGTTTCGCAAATGTATAGCGAAGCTTGTTGGTGAGTCTAATTTAAATTCAAATTCTACCTGACCATTCCAGGGATAATCAGTTTTGACGGCTACTGTAACTTTTTGATTGTTGATTGATGCGGTTACACGGCCTTGTATAAACAGGTTTACATATAGATCATTTGTTCCGGTTGCATATGCGTAACCGCCGATTGAAGCTATGGTGCGGGCCACATTCGGTGGGCAACATGCGCATCCGAACCACTCAGACCTGTGATGAGTACCCGCACTTTCCAATGGATTTACATAAAAGAACCTTGTTCCATCTTGTGAAACGCCGGCAATAACGCCGTTATATAGAGACCGCTCAAAGACATCAGCGAATTTTGCATCACCGTATAAAAGACAAAGCCGATGGTTCCACTGTGCAAGTGCAACAGATGCACATGTCTCCTGATACGCTGTTAGATTAGGAAGATCATAATCTACGGTAAATCCTTCGTTATGTGCGCTGGGGCCAATTCCGCCGGTTATGTAAAGATTGCGGTAAACGGTATTTTTCCAAACTCGGTTAAGCATCCTGAGCAGCAGCGGATTTTCGGTTTCAGTGGCTACGTCTGTTACGCCGCTCATCAGATAAGCGGCTCTGACAGCGTGGCCTTTGATGTTCTTGTGTTCAGTAATTGGGACATCGTCTTGCCAGTATGAGCCGTCGTATCGATCAATCGGTATGTTATGTTCCATAGCGAAATATTTTTTTCCGCGGTTCTCCACAAAAAATTTGGCAAGCTCAAAGTAACGTCGGTCATTGGTGACATGCCAGAGTTTAATGAGGGCCAGTTCTATCTCTGGGTGACCGGGATATCCCAGGCGTTTTGGCGGCGGGCCAAAGACTGAATCAATATGATTTGCCAGCTTTATTGCAACATCGAGCAAGTTGCGTTTGCCCGTTGCCTGGTAATGCGCCACGGCGGCCTCTATGAGATGTCCGGCACAGTATAGTTCATGATTATCACGCAGGTTTGTCCATCTTCGACCTGGTTCTTTCACTATGTAATAGCTGTTTAAATAGCCATCAGGCAGTTGTGCTTTTGCTAATATTTCGATCAAATCGTCGAGTTGCTTTTCAAGTTTTGGATCCGGATGTGTTGCAAGAGAGTAAGATGCAGCTTCAATTGCTTTATAAACATCCGAATCCATAAAGACCGGGCCCGTGTAACCGTTAGTGGCGCGTGCTGCTGCTAGTCTAAGGTTATTGATGTTTCCAGACTTCTCTAGATTTTCAAAATTGATCGGTAATGTGGCGACTCTATTGGTTTCTTGTTTTGGTCTCCAGAATGAATCTGCGATAGTTACATCGGTGAATGGAACTGGTTTCAATTTCACAAGATCCACTGCATATACAGGCAGGTAACTGGCAAGTAAAAAGACCAGACACCAGTAATAGAAAGTAAAACAACAGACACACCTTGTTGTATGCAGTGAAATATTGACCTGAGCAGTCTTATCTCCCAGGCTTGAGCTAATTAGGGTTACAGGTTTGATTATCTTCATTTTGTTATATTATTTAGCTATTACTCTTTCGCGCAAGAAATAAAAACATTCAAATTCCAATCTGTTCAGCTAAATTAAAGTGTGGCTTTAATATGCAATAAAAAATCATCTATATTTAAGCAAAACTACGATATGATGGATGAAAAACAGAATTTACAAATAGACAATAGAATAGTTTGGAGGGGTGGATTTTATCCTGTACGAATTTTGGGTCATTATTGGAGGATCGGGGTTCAACCCGGCCCACGCGGATGGCATGGAAGTTTCTTTTCTCTAGACTTTGTGTTAAAATGATTAAAAAGAAAACAGATTCAGGTTAGGCTGATGTTTTTCTATGCAAGGCTAATTTCAGGTTATGGCCCGGTTTTAAGATCTGGGTAATATTGCATTTGATTTGCTCGGGTAAAAGATAACTATTTCAATTTAGAATTTTTGATATTAGATTGTTGACATGTCTATTATGAACAGGCCATTTGCTGAGGTGGGTGGGATTACGCAGATGATAGTTCCTGATCTTTGGCAGCAGGAGGCGGTTTCGGCTTTAAGAGCAGGATTTGATGTTGTTGTACAAGCTCCTACTGGTGCAGGTAAGACTCTTATTTTTGAGATTTGGGCGAACTTTGGGAAGACACATTCTAAGGTTATATATACGGTGCCGACAAGGGCTTTGGCCAATGATAAGCTTGCTGAATGGCGGGCTAAAGGCTGGAATGTTGGTATAGCGACCGGTGATCTTTCAGAGAACCTGGATGCCCCAGTATTAGTGGCGACTCTTGAGACCCAGAAAAATAGGCTTATTCGTGGTGAGGGCCCGGCATTGCTTGTCATAGACGAGTACCAAATGCTTGGTGATCTGGACCGGGGTTTGAATTATGAGTTAGCTATTGCAATGGCACCGATGGAAACGCAGCTGTTATTGCTAAGCGGCAGCGTGGCGAATCCACAGGACATTGTAAAATGGTTGCAACGGCTGGGTAGGAAAGCAGTTTTGATCAAGCATGATATCAGGCCGGTGCCTTTGGATGAAGTTTATGAGAGTCAGCTTGATGCGCGGGTACCGCAAAAGATTAAGGGCTATTGGCCAAGACTGGTTGCTAAAGCCCTGGCTGAGGACCTGGGGCCTATTTTAATTTTTGCGCCTCGGCGTCAGGCGGCTGAACAAATTGCTCGGGAATTGGCCAGAACGCTTCCTGCGCCGAATCCGCTCAAATTGACTCCGGAGCAGCGTAGATTGGCAGGCGAAGAATTGTCAAAATTACTAAAATCCAGGATTGCGTATCACCATAGTGGCTTAAGTTATGGGGCCAGGGCAGGGGTGGTTGAACCGCTGGCAAAGGCCGGGCAATTACGTGTTGTTGTTGCAACTATGGGTTTGGCTGCAGGCATAAATTTTTCTCTAAGATCAGTTATTCTTGCCGGCGATTCATATAAACGGGGTGCAGTTGAACAGATGCTACAGCCTGATGAAATTTTACAAATGTTTGGCAGAGCGGGCAGGCGAGGAATAGATGAAACCGGCTATGTAATTGTCTGCGCAAATCAGATCGGTATTCGTGATGCACATGCGTGTTATCTTTCCCGAAACGGTCTTGTTGATTGGAGTGCTCTTCTTTGTGTTATGAGCCTTGCAGAAGAAATGAACAAGGACCCTTTTGTAGAAGCTATTCGCATCCAGGGACGGCTGTTTTCTTCAAAGGCGATTCCATTAGGTGTGGAGTTTTCTATAATGAATCCTGATGCGCCTTGTGGACTTAATACTGATTGCGAGAGAGCCCGGCATGTGAGAAAAAAAATTAAACAGATTCTTAATTCTGCTGGTCGATGGCAGGTTTGTCCGACCCCTGTTCAATTGCCTGCAGGCGAAGTGAAAGTTATCCAAACATCACCAAAAGACCCGGAGGCCATAGAAAAAATTGTACCTGCTTTAACAGATGCCGCTCTGGCAGAAAAGTTAGGTTTTGGCAATTTGGTCTCGATCCAAAAAGGGGATTTTAAAATATTTTGTCGGAGCGTAACTGTTGCTGATATCCTTAATTATAAGCAGATACTATTGGCAAAATGGATGCGGCGGTTGGTTAACTGGAACAAGCGCCAGACCACGATGGATTTATTTAGATCTACTATTGTCCCACTAGCAAAAAGGGCATTAGCAAAACTGGGATTCGTACTGGAAAAGATTGAAGTGTCATCCACAAAAATCTCCTTTGTATTAAACCTTGAAAGGTTGCCCATCAATGCCGTGGTCGATGAAGAAGGAGTTGCCTTGTGGAATCCGCCTAAGCGGTTTGTGATGCCAGAAGATTGTTCCGGTTGTAGCCTCGTTGAGCAGTGTCAACAATTGTCATCGGCAACTGGTGTGGCTCTGTTGTGGAAACGATTAGGTTTGATAGATCCCGATGGCCGTCCTACTATACGAGGTAAGATTGTTAGTTTTTTTCATCAGGGTGATGGCTTGGCTATAGCTGCTGCCTTAGAAGATCAAAATTATCCTATAGCTGAATTGGTGTTTGATCTCGCTAATCTTGAGGGGAGTTTCAGATTTTGTGGAGACGAGAACCGTTGGGCGGGTAGATTGGCTATGGTTTGCAAAGAGCGTTATGGAAATATTTCTGTGCCCGGATATTTGGAAAATGGTGTTCCACCTGACTATGGCGCCGGCGCTGAACAAGTCATAGCCTCTGTCTGTAAAAACCCGAATAATAAATATCTGTGGATTAATGATCTGGCCGGTATCGGTGACATCGACCGCTTGCTCATTGAATGGCGAAGTTTGCTGAGGCAGATAGTGCATTCGCCAGACCTTGATTTGGAAAGATGGATGAAATTAAAAGAAGAAGCTTTCAATTTGTTAAATGAAACTGAATCCCCAACGCTAACCAACCTGCCGCCATTGGAACCATATCAAACGATGCGTGTCGATCACAGGATCCTGGTCGGAACAGATTGAATTGATCAAAAACTCAAGAACGGGTGATTCAATTAGATCGAAGTAATCCCATTTTTAAGGGCACATTGTACGGTTAAATGCGCGTTGTAACCGGGACCAGAATGCAAAAGCCCGGCTAAATTATCCGCGAATATGCCCAAAGCAAATCTAATATTCGCGAAAAGGCGCAACTGATCGATACTAATACCCAGAAGATTTGCGAAAGTGTGCAGACGTTAGAAAGTTGGTTAACTTATTTGAAAAAATTTTTTGCTTTTTCAAAAAAGCTTTTACTGATGGGGTGTACTTCTTCATTGCAAAGGGCTGCGAACTCTTCAAGTTTAGCCCGTTGAGCGCTGTTTAATCTGGTGGGTACTTCGACGTTCAGACGCACCAGCAGATCTCCCTGACCGTTACCATAAACATTTTTTATACCTCTGCCTCTGATCCGGAAGACTGTGCCCGTCTGCGTACCGGCTGGGATCTTAATTGTTTCCTTACCGAACAGAGTTGGGATTTCAAGTTCACCACCCAGTGCAGCTTTGACGAAACTGATAGGCACCTCGCAGATCAGATCGTCGCCATCGCGTTGAAAGATCTCATGAGGCTTAACGTGTATGAAAATATATAAGTCACCGGGCATGCCGCCTCGTCTACCTGCATTGCCATTGCCTGCAGACTTTAATCTGGTGCCTGTGTCTACGCCCGGTGGAATTTTAATTTTAATTTTTGAGGTTCGCTTTTTTTGGCCGGTGCCATTGCATGAGTGACATGGTTTTTCCAGCACACTACCTTGTCCGTAGCAATTTGGGCAAGTTTGAGCAATTCGGAAGAAGCCTGTGGAAATACCTACCTGACCCTTACCATGACAGGTTGGGCAGATTTTTTTCGATGAGCCTGGTTCAGCTCCGGTTCCTTTGCAAGTTGAACACTGATCTAACCTGGTAACGCTAACTTCTTTTTCGCATCCTAAGGCAGCTTCTTCCAGGGTAATCTCCAGATTTACGCGTAAATCTTCACCGCGTTCATAAGCTTCTGAATCAGAATCAGATCTTCCAAAAAACTCATCAAAAATTCCAGAATTACCAAAGACCTCCCTGAAGATTTCAAACGGGTCATGGAATCCGCCGTAGCCACCACCAAAGCCACTGGCTTTTGCACGCGGATCGAATGCTGCATGACCGTATTGATCATAGGCTGCACGTTTTTGCGGATCGCTTAAGACCTCGTAAGCTTCACCGATTTCTTTAAATTTTTCTTCTGCCGTTTTATCGCCAGCGTTGCGGTCGGGATGGTACTTCAGTGCTAGTTTACGATAAGCCTTTTTGATTTCTTCAGGGCTGGCGGATTTATCGACTCCTAAGATTTCGTAATAATCACGTTTTGTCATAAATAATTATTTTTGATTTAAAGGTGGTTCCTTGGCTACGATAACAGAAGCCGGCCGGATAAGTCGTCCTTTAAGTTTATAACCTTTTCGGATTTGTTGGATAACATGACCTGCCGGGATTTCAGTCGATTCTTGTTCAGATATAGCTTCATGGATATGAGGGTTAAAAGGTTGATTAGTTGCATTGATTTCTTCGACTCCGGCTTCTTTCAGGATATTTTGGAATTGGCTAAGGACCATCTGAACGCCTTTTTTGATGGATTCAAGCTTTTGGTCGTCAGCGCTGTTTATAGAAGCGATTGCAGCATCAAAATTATCGAGCAAAGGGATCAACTTCTGGACGAGTCCAAGATTTGCTGTTTCGATCAACTCTTGACGTTCCTTAAGCATCCGTTTTCTGAAGTTATCGAGTTCGGCTGTTTTTCGGAGTAATTTGTCCCAGTATTCATCAGCTCGTGCGGCTTTGGCAATTAACTCATTGATTTTTTCTTGCGATAATGTTTGCGCCTGTTGATCTTGGCTATTGCCGGTTTGCTGTTGATTATTGTTATTGTCTTTGTTAGCATTTTTCTCGTTATTGGTGGTTGCATTTGTTTCAGCCTTCACATTGGAGTTTTCGGCTGTTTCTACCTTTAATTCATTTTCTTTTACCGGATTATTTTGATTGGTGTTATTTGTTTGATTCATAACGGTTTTACAGAGTTTACTTGGATAACAAAAAATTTTTGTTACACAACGTCGTAATTCAACCCCAGCATTTATTTAAATAACACGAATTGGCGGAATATCAACTCATTTGATCTATATGAATTGGATTAAAAGATCCAGACTAGTGTGCCTACTGGTATTTTTTCGAAAAGCTGGATCACATCGGCACAGGACATGTGAATGCAGCCACAGGAGGCCGGGCGGCCAAGCCCGTAATCACCGGCTAGCCCATGGATGTAAATAAACCTTTTAAAGCTGTCAACACCATCACCCTGATTAACATTGGGTTCAAGCCCCTCGATCCAGAGGATTCGGTGAGCGATCTTTGCATCATAAAAGCCCTGCCATGTATAACCGACAAAATTTCTTGCTTTAAATACTGCCCCGGGCGGGAGGCCATGTCCTATTTTTTGGGCTATTTTATGTAGTCCTGTTGGTGTTTTATAGGATCCGGCTTCATTGCCGATACCAAACCTTGATGTCGAAATAACGTATGTCTTGATAAATTCATATGCAGGCCGAAGGTATATACTTTGGTTGAGAGTGTTTCTTTTAAATAGATCCAGTGCCTGTTCTTTGATCCTGACTATACACAGGAATGATGAAGGGTGTATTCCTAAATTTCTGCACTTTATGAAAAACTCCTTAGGAACTAAATGATATAACATGATGCTAACAAATAAAACTTTATACAAGACGCTTTTTCAAGATCCGAGAGTTTCTGCCACTTTGTTCATATTTTTCCCGTCGGGCTGGCGGCAGATCGTTTGGGGTTCCTTCAATGAATCCGGCTTTTTGTTGGAAAAATGAAAAGGCTTGAGTCGATAATGCTATTAATTCTTTCAGTCCGGCTTGTCTGGCTTTTTCTTCAACGAACTGAACAAGTTTTCGACCGATACCCTGATTTTCGTGGGATGGCTTAACATAAAGACAGGCCAATTCGCCAATACCCGCCTCAGGATATTGGTGCAGAGCAACACAGGCCACAGGGTTGCGGTCTATCTCAAATAAATAATAGTCACCTATTTGTTTTTCAATGCTTGCATATGTCCTTTTGACCAGTTCTTCTGTGGCGACCGAGTTTTTAATAAGATTTAGGATGGTTCTGATGTCCTTTTTAAGTGCCCTACGAATTTGTTGGTATTCGTTTGCATAGATTAAAGTCCCGACACCTTCATTTGAAAAGACCTCGGATAATAGACCCTCGTCTATTTTGCCATTAATAATATGTACTCGTGGGATGCCGGCCTTGCATGCTGCAACTGCATGGGTAGCTTTTGAAATTACAGTCGGGTCAAATTCATCTGAATGTTTTGAAAGAAGTTCATCTAAACTGTTAGCCTGGAGCTGTCTGATAACTTGCCCATTGAATATAAGCCCGTCAGTCGTTGTTATATATATTACTTTTACGGCTTTAAGAGATTCAGCAAGGGCTATTGCCACACTATCTGAATTAACTCGGTATGTATTGCCTTCGCCATCAAAGCCTAATGGTGGGACGATTGGAATTATTTCATGGGCTAGTAGTGATTGAAAGAGCTCCACGTCTATTCTTTCAACTTTCCCGGTAAAAAGGTGATCTTTGCCGTGGATTATGCCCATAGGATGTGCAATGATCCCGTTGGTCGTAGCTGCGCGTAGATCATTTGTGGCCAGACCTTCCAGTATTTCATGGGTTAATCTGTTCGAGGCCGTCAATGCTAGCTTAAGCGTCTCGGCGTCGGTTATGCCGGAGCCATCCAGATTCGATGGGGATACACCTTGAGTTTTGGCCAGATCTGCAATTTGCGCCGATGCGCCATGAACAATTGCTACTTTTATGTTCAAAGACCGTAAAACGGCTATATCCATTAAAATATTTGGAAAGTTTTCACTTGTAACGATTGCTCCGTCGATGCTTATAACAAATACCTTCTCCCTGTATTGAGGGATATATTGCAAGATTCCACGCAAATCTGCCGGTCTCACTTTTTGATTCTCCTTTTAAATTATTTTGTTTGTTTTTTCTAAATGGTCAATAGTTCAATAACCCAATAAAAGTCTTATAAAATTACAATGAATCAGTGAGATAATTTATCCAGAGAAGTCAAGAAGCAGCAAGCAGATAAAATTTATTTTTGATGTCTGAACATGCGCCAGTATCCGAATAAACCACACAAAATAGCTGTAATAATTGCCGAGTTAGGCTCTGGAACTGGCGTGAAATTTATATCGTGCACAGCAATTCCATAAGAAGATAAGCCGGCAGCTGGAACAAATTTGAACGATACCTGATTTACAGGAATGCTGCCAAAATTGATCTGGACATTCCCGCTACCGCTGTCATTAGGCGCCGTGCCAGTACCAGTAACTACTGTGTTAAGGCCTTTGCCTTCAACAATGTTATTTTCCGAACCTATTACTGAGGTTGCAGCTACTGCCTGCCCAAGCAAATCTCTACCTTTGATCTCCTGGATCCTGTCGGTGTAAGGGAAGAATAAAAGCCAGACGCCTTTGTCAACATCAAAGAGGTTAAAAGATATATCTCTGACTCCCTGTTCATAGTGAAAATCTATAGTCACAGCAACTGATTGGCCACTTAAAAACAATGCCTGTAATTCGAGTGAATTTTCAGGTGGTTGTAAACCGCCTGTGTAAGTTTTTGAGAGCTGAGGAGATAAATACAAAGCACTGGATGATATTGAGACAGTTATGTCATTTCCCGGGTTGTTTGAATCTATGTCGTATGACTGTTGCATCGAACCAGACGGCCAACTGACAGTGTCCCAATCTAAGATCAGTGCGTGAGATTGGGTGTTTAATAGTAAAATAGTAGCACCCGAGATTAACAAACCTCGATAGAAACTTTCCCAATGTCTAAACATTGTACAAAAAATATACACAAAGTGTTATAAATGTCAAGACTTATAATTTATTATTCTGGTTTTGTTAGCAAAATCGTTACGCTTGAGGTTTTATTGAAAAATATTTCAAAGTTTATTTCTGGAGGATCGGGTTAGACCAGGATCAAATTTCTGACAATTTTATGGAGGGTCGGATTTCACCCTGACAGAATTATTGATTATCTTCTGGAATATTTGTAATTAGGAATGGCAAGGTTACGGACAAGAATGCCGGTGTCACATTTAATGGATGGCCATGTTCCACCCCGTCTCAACTTTGTTATGAATCTTTACGACTCCAGAAAATGTTAAATATTTGCAACTTTTATCGGCATTTTATCCATGAGAACAAGTTAACGTTCAAGACTCCAATTTGCTAAATTCTGATCAATGTCTGCTTATATTATTCAGTCGGGTTGGTTTGCCATTGAACCGAAGCGTTTCTGGGCGTCGGATATGGCCTGAATCGGTTATTTAGAAATTTTTATCTGGTTGAATCTGAACATTTTTTTCGATGAAAGCTGTGAATTAAGTTGCTTGCTTTATAAGCAGCCAGCGTTAAATTGGTAAATCATGAAACTTAATTTTGCTATAATCTTGGGAGTACTCCTTTGTAGTATGGTTATTTTAGCTGAGGATTATCAACCCAAAACTCTACCATTAGGTGCTAAGGCGCCAGATTTTGATCTGCCTGGAGTTGATGGTAAGAATTATAAACTCTCAGATTTCAATGATGCCAGGATACTTATCGTGATATTTACATGCAATCATTGCCCGACAGCTCAATACTATGAAGAAAGAATAAAAAAGATCGTAGATGATTATAAAGATAAAGGCGTAGCTGTTGTAGCTATTAACCCAAATGATCCTAATTCTGTACGGCTAGATGAATTGGGATGGAGCGATTTAAGTGATTCATTTGAGGAGATGAAGATACGAGCGCGGTATCGGAATTTTAACTTTCCATATTTATATGATGGCGAAACTGAGTCTGTTTCTAAAGCCTACGGACCAGTTGCTACGCCGCATGCGTTTTTATTCGATCATGAGCGGAAGTTGCGTTATGTAGGCAGAATTGATGATTCAGAGCGACCGCAATTTGTTAAGGTTAATTATCTCAGAGACGCAATTGATGCGGTTTTGAAGAATATGGAGCCGCCCGTTACTACAACTAAGCCTGTTGGTTGCTCTGTTAAATGGGCCGGAAAGGCTGATATGGTCAAAGAGTATATGGCCAGGCTTGCAAAGGAGCCGGTGTCACTCGCGAAAGCAGATATGAGTGTTATGAATAGCCTGAGAAATACAAAAAATGGAAAATTCAGGCTTGTGACTTTCTGGGCAACCTGGTGTGCACCATGTATCGCGGAGTTTGATGAGTTTGTTAAAATCCACAGGATGTACAGGCACAGGGATTTTGAATTAATTACTGTATGTTTAAACAGACCTGACGAAGAAGCAAAAGTTTTGGAGTTTTTAAAGAAAGCTCAGGCTTCAATGACTAATTACATATTTGCTTCTGATGATAGGGAGTCATTGATGAACCAGTTTGATCCAGAATGGCCCGGGGCTGTTCCGTATACAGTATTAATTCATCCGGATGGACGGATAATTTACAGAGAAAGCGGCAGTATTGATCCTTTAGCATTGAGACGGAAAATTGTTTCTTCCATGAATGAATTAAAGCCATGGTAATGAATTTGGTCACACATGGTAGAGGATAAAACTACTCGATTAGTGTTTAATGATGGATTGGAACCTGCTGCTGGTTTAATGGGATAGAAAATAAGGCCTACAGCTTCGAATAAATTTCAAAAAAAAATAAAAAAAATATCTTGCGCAGATTTATTTTTCGGTAAATATATAATTAACAAAATTAATAAATGAAGTTTTATGAAAAATCAGTCTGCACGGTTGTATAAGAATGAAGGCTACTGTTTTTTAGGGAAGGGCCGGATTAAAAAGGCCTTTACGCTGATCGAATTGCTCGTAGTGATTGCTATAATAGCAATCCTGGCATCGATGATATTACCTGCAATTGCTAAGGCTAAAACCAAGGCTATTGCCATTAAATGTAAAAGTAATCTTCGGCAATTAGGTACGGCAATATTCATGTATGCTCAGGATAACAGGGAACAATTCCCGGATTGTTCTGGAGCAGTATGGCCATGGGATCTACCGGTTAAAGCTGCCGATGCTTTTGTTAAGTATGGTGGCAAGCGGCATGTTTTATATGATCCAGCATTTTCCAATCAAGACAATGATGAACTGTGGGCTTTTGCGACTTCAGCAACGAATGAAGTTGCTGGGGAGACAGCAACAGGATATCGAGTGATTGGTTATGCTGTAGCGTTTAAAGGCTCTGGTAGGGTCCGGGCCACAAACATTACCGAGTCAATGAATCCGGCACCGATTAAACTGGCCAATGGTATAATTATTGCCCCATCGGCCTCGGAGCGGGTTGTGGCGGCTTGCGCTACATTATCAAATGGAATGAATGAAAATGACAGATCAAAGAATACGTACGTTAATATTTACGGAGGCTGGAAAAAGCCGCACCGATCAGCGCACGTGCAGGGTGTTATGCCATTATTAGGGAATGAATTCTTTTTAGATGGGCATGTAGAGGCAGTTAAGTTCCAAAAAATGCGAATACGTACTGATGGAGATCCGGCGTTTTGGTGGTGAGCTATAATCCTGGTTGACCTTTTTCAATCTGATCTTCAATGTAAGCTAAGATAATTAGTTAATTCGATTGAATTAGAGTGCACATTTTGTTTGAATGATAGAAATTAAGTTTAACTAAAAAATATGACAACACTAGGAATCATAATAGGAAATCGAGGTTTCTTTCCCGATCATCTTTGTGATGCTGGAAGGAAAGAAATATTAACGATCTTAGAAAAACTTGGCATCGGAGCCGTGGTTCTTCCAGTAGATGCTACCAAATTCGGTAGTGTAGAATCCATGGCAGACGCAGCTAAGTGTGCTGAGTTATTCAGAACAAATGCTGACAAGATTGATGGCATTTTAGTTACATTACCTAACTTTGGTGATGAACGTGGAGTCGCTAATGCAATTAGATGGTCCGGTCTTAATGTACCCGTATTAGTCCATGCATTCAGTGACGATTCATCTAAGATGACAATAAAGGACCGACGCGACAGTTTCTGTGGCAAGATGTCGGTTTGTAACAACCTTCGGCAATATGGCATAAAATTTACCTTGACCCGGCTTCATACGTCTAGTCCACAAGACCCTACTTTTATTCAGGATTTAAAGGATTTTGACGTGATATGTCGGGTGGTCAAAGCTGCACGAAATTTAAGAATCGGTGCTCTAGGAGCGCGTCCTGCCGCTTTTAATACTGTGAGATTTAGCGAGAAACTTTTCGAAAAATCTGGCATATCCATTGAGACTTTGGATTTGTTCGAATTGTTTGGTCGCGTTAACAAGTTATCTGATGATGCCCCGCCAGTTAAAGCAAAGCTGAAAGAGATCAACGAATATGTAAGCACCAAAGGCATAAGTGAAAATGCATTATTGAAGATGGCTAAATTTGGTGTTGCTGTTGAGGAATGGATTTCAAGTACAAGACTTGATGCAGTTGCAATTCAATGTTGGACGGCGATGGAAGAGTTTTTCGGGGTAGTGCCTTGTACAATAATGAGCATGTTAAGCAACAAGCTTGTAAGCAGCGCTTGTGAAGTAGATGTAGCTGGTGCTGTTGGCATGCATTTATTGGCTAAGGCATCTAATAAGCCCAGTGCATTAGTGGATTGGAACAACAACTATGGTGATGACCCTGACAAGGCTGTAATCTTTCACTGCAGTAATCTGCCAAAAGATCTGTTTGATTCCAGGCCGACGATGGATATCCAGGAGATAATTGCTGGATCTGTTGGTAAGGAGAACACCTGTGGAACCATAGTTGGCAGATTAAAGCCGACTCCTTTCACATTCTTACGCATTAGCACAGATGATTTGGAGGGCAAGGTTCGGGCTTATACTGGTGAGGGTCAGATAACCAAAGATCAGCTGAAAACTTTTGGCGGTTTTGGCGTGGTTAAAATTCCAAATATGCAGAAACTGCTGAAGTATATCTGCGAGTTTGGTTTTGAACATCACGTTGCGATTAATCCGTCCAGTGTGGCCTTACCTGTTAATGAGGCTCTCACTAAATATTTAGGCTGGGATGTGTATCTGCATGCTTAGGCTAAATCTTGATGGAATTAGTAACATGGGCGCACCAAATACTGGCTGCGCCCATGTTAAAGGTATTAGAGAAGAAGGCTTATCTAGATGCTGATGTTGTAGACAATAATTAAATACATGTGCCCGGCTGAGTCACATATTAAGGAAACTTCGGATTTGATGTTGGCTGCACGTCTGCATGCACCTGGTGATTTAAGAGTTGACTCTGTTCCGGTGTCGAGGCTTTTAGAGTCCACAAACGTTTTAATTAAGGTTGATGCCGTAGGAATTTGTGGAAGTGATCTGCATACGTATCGAAATGCAAGGATTGGTGATTCTGTTGTTAAAAGCCCGTTTATTTTGTGTCATGAATTTTCCGGAATAATAGAGGAAATCGGCGCACAGGCCGAAGGCGGAGCTTTTGAGTTATTGGTAAAAGGTTCACGTGTTGCTGTAGATCCGGCTATATCTTGTGGTAGATGTGAAGCTTGTATTAATGGAAATCCTAACTTATGCGCCTCGGTTAAGTTTTGTGGAGTCTATCCTGAAAACGGTTGTTTGTGCGAGAAAATAGTAATGCCGGGGAGATGTTGTTTTCAGGTGCCTGAAACCTTTGATTCCATATCTGCTGCGATGGTTGAGCCATTGGCTGTTGCTATTCATGCTGTAGATCTTGCAAAGGCTCGGGTGGGGATGTCGGCAGCAGTTATTGGATCAGGACCGATAGGTTTATTATGTTTACAGGTTTTACGTTTGGCTGGGGCTGGTCCGGTTTTTGTTGATGACTTATTCCGTTGGCGCAGAGATATTGCGGCTAAATTTGGTGGAGTTGTCTCAGATAATGAACAGGATGATTTTTCTGCATTTGTTTTAAATCACACGAAAGGAGTTGGGGTTGACCTGGTGATTGAGGCAGCCTGGGGTGGCGATGCTATCAGAAAAGCTGCAACAATAGCAAAGCCTGGTTCAAATGTAATTATTGTGGGGATTCCAGACGATGACGATTTTTCTCTAAAACATTCATTAGCGAGACGTAAAGGGCTTACCATCAAGTTTTGCCGCAGATCGAAAAATTGTTATCCGCGTGCAATTAAATTGATCAAAGAACATCAGGTCGATATCCGTAGTCTGGTGTCGCATCGGTTTAAGTTAATAGATGCTCCCTTAGCATTTAAAAAAAATGCTGGGTACGAGGATAACGTGATAAAAGTCATGATTGATATTTAATGGCAGAATTGTTTTAAATGAATGAGTAACAAAACCAGAATTAATGCAAGTTTATGAAAGCTAAATATACTATCGGTTTAGATTATGGAACTAATTCTGTTCGCGCGCTTATAGTTAATGTTTTTAATGGTAAAGAAATTGCCAATGTTGTCTGGAATTATGAACATGGTGAAAAGGGTGTGATTTTGTCTAAAGATCCAAATCTGGCAAGACAACATCCAGCCGACTATGTAAAAGGTGCTGAAGTCACGATCAAAGAAGCATTGTCGCAGGCCCGGGCAAATGTAAAAGGTTTTGATGCTAATCAGGTAATCGGGATCGGTGTCGATACTACGGGCAGTACACCTATACCTGTTGACAGGCACGGTCGGCCTCTTGCTTTTGATGCGCGGTTTCGGAATAACCCGGCTGCTATGGCATGGCTGTGGAAGGATCATACTGGTGTTGCTGAGGCTGAAGAAATAACAGAATTAGCCCGTAAACTAAGGCCGCATTACTTAAATAAGTGCGGAGGCACATATTCAAGTGAATGGTTTTTCAGTAAGATTTTGCACTGTTTACGTACTTCTCCAGATGTATTTAAAGCCGCCTATTTATGGGTGGAGTGTGCTGACTGGATACCAGCGATGCTTACTGGCACTGAGTCGCCAGAAAAATTAAAGGTTGGTGTCTGTGCTGCCGGTCACAAGGCAATGTATAATGATGATTGGGGTGGGTACCCGGATAAGGAGTTTCTCTCAAAATTAGATACCGGCCTTGGAGAACTCAGAGATCGGCTCAGGCCAAAAGCGTATACTGTGAATCAACCAGCAGGTTTTTTGACCTCTGAATGGGCCAAACGGACCGGGTTATCTGAAGGTATTCCGGTAGCAATAGGTGCTTTTGATGCACACCTCGGTGGGATAGGCGCCGGAATTAAACCGGGCACGCTTGTGAAAATTATCGGCACAAGCACATGTGATATGATGGTTGTGCCAGAAAATACTAAGCTGCCGGATATTCCGGGGTTATGTGGAATTGTTAAGGGCAGTATTTTGCCTGGCTACTACGGTCTGGAAGCAGGACAATCTGCTGTGGGTGACATTTTTAATTGGTTCGTCAGTTATATCCAACCCGGTGGACCAGAAGAAGGATCTTTTGCTGCGTTGACCAAAAAAGCCATGAAATTAAAACCCGGTGAGTCTGGTTTAATAGCCCTGGATTGGAATAACGGTAACCGGACAATATTGGTTGACCAGCGGTTAACCGGATTGATACTTGGTCAGACACTTTATACAACGCCAGCGGAGATTTATAGGGCACTTGTTGAGGCTACTGCGTTTGGTGCACTGACTATTGTGAACAGGTTTGAAGAATACGGAGTAAAAGTTGAGCAAATTATTAACTGCGGCGGAATAGCCGAGAAAGACCCGTTCGTAATTCAAGTCTATGCAGATGTAATTGGCCGGCCGATGAAGATATCCAGGTCATCTCAGACATGTGCTTTGGGCGCTGCAATAGCTGGTGCCGTAGTCGCCGGAGTATATCCCGATTGTGAAGCTGCAATCGAAAAAATGACTGGGCTCAAACCAAAGATATTTAACCCTAATAAAGAAAATCATGAGATTTATAAAAAGTTATACGCTATTTACAAAACTCTTCATGACGCTTTTGGAACTAAGAGCTGGACCGGTAGCTTGTTCAATGTCATGAAGGATTTGATAGACATACGGAATAGTATCAGAAAATAATTTTTATCAGGATAGTTTGGCCAGGCTAATGAACACTGCAGTAGAAGAACTTAAAATCAAGGTTTGTGAGGCAAATCTGAAGCTAGCGGCTTCCGGGTTGATTTTTCACACTTTTGGTAATGTCAGTGGGGCAGACCCGCAGGCTGATCTAATGGCTATTAAGCCGTCGGGAGTTCCATATGAAAAATTAAAACCTGAACATATTGTTGTTTTAGCAATATCGAGCGGGGAGGTTATCGATGGCACATTAAGACCGAGTTCGGATACACCGACGCATCTGGAGATCTACAGGGCTTTTCATGGAATAGGCGGGGTTACTCACACACATAGTTTATATGCGACTGCTTGGGCGCAGGCGTGCAAAGATATACCGGCGTTTGGGACGACTCATGCAGATTATTGCAACGGTCCGATATTATGCACTCGTGAGCTGGATGATAGAGAAATCAAAAATGATTATGAAGTGCATACCGGAAAGGTTATTATTGAGAGATTTAAAGGACTCAATCCGCTAGACTACCCCGGCGTTTTAGTGGCCTCGCATGGTCCATTTACATGGGGCAAGGACGCTATGGATTCTGTCCATAACGCAGAAATACTTGAATACCTGGCCAGACTTGCTAGTGAGACATTGAAGATTTCGCCTGGTTTAAATCAAATTAAACAGGCATTATTGGAGAAACATTTTACCCGGAAGCATGGTCCGGGTGCTTATTACGGTCAACCCAAAAACAAATGAGCAAAAATGAATATGATAGCAGCAGTTCAAACAACGTCAGCACTGACCAGCATTGATTGGTGGGTGCTTGGTGGTTATTTTGCAATTCTATTGGCCATCACCTGGTGGTCAGTTTTAAAAGGCAAAGATACAGCGGATGATTACTTTCTGGCTGGAAGGAATCTTGGCTGGTTAATTATTGGCGCAGCTATTTTTTCGTCAAATATTGGCTCAGAGCATCTGGTTGGTTTAGCTGGGTCGGGGTGTACCGACGGTGTGGCAATGGCACATTATGAATTACATGCATGGTGTCTTCTGGTCCTGGCATGGTTGCTTATTCCGTTTTATATCCACTCCAGAGTCTTTACGATGCCGGAGTTTTTGGAAAAACGATTTTCACCTACCGCAAGATGGGTGCTTTCAATTATTTCATTAGTTGCATATGTAATTACCAAGATTGCGGTTGGTATCTTTGCCGGCGGTGTGGTATTTGGCGCACTTATGCCCGAGGTTTCATTAAATCTTGGCTTTACGACATTAAATAGCTTTTGGGTTGGATCGATTCTGGTTGTCGTATTGACTGGTGTTTACACGGTGCTTGGGGGTATGCGGGCAGTTGCTTATACTTCATTTATTCAGACAGTTGTTCTAATTATTGGGTCGGCCTTGGTCACAATATTCGGTTTGATAAAACTTGGAGGGTGGAGTGAGCTAAGGGCAATACTGCCATCGGATATGTTCAATCTATGGAAGCCGTTAATTCCTGCTGGTGTTGAGGGAACCTGGGCGCCAGTGAAAGAACAAGCCCGTATGGCTTGGTATTTTAACGGGAATTATCCGTGGTTAGGAATGCTGTTCTGTGCACCGATCGTTGGACTATGGTATTGGTGCACAGATCAATATATTGTTCAGAGAGCGTTGGGTGCCCCAAATGAGACTGAAGCCCGGAGAGGTTCTATCTTTGCCGCTTTTTTGAAATTGTTACCTGTGTTTATATTTATTATTCCCGGCATGATCTGCATGGCATTGGCCATATCTGGAAAAGTGCCAGCATTTAAGGTATTGTTAGACGCTAATGGCCTGCCGAATAGGGAAGAGTGCCAGGCGGCATTTCCGTTGATGGTTGCTAATGTCTTACCAATTGGGGTCAGAGGTATTGTAGTGGCCGGGTTACTTGCTGCATTAATGAGTTCGCTGGCCGGCGTTTTTAGTGCGTGTTCTACTTTATTTACAATGGATCTTTACCAAAAGTTTCGGCCTCAGGCTACTCAACACCAACTGGTTTGGATTGGAAGAGTTGCTACAACGATTATGGTAATAATTAGTTTGATTTGGATTCCGGTTATTCAGGGTGCAAAGGGATTATATCATTATTTGCAGTCGGTTCAGGGATATTTAGCGCCACCAATCTTTACAGTATTCTTTCTGGGTGTTTTCATGAAACGGCTCAATAGCAAAGGGTGTTTAGCTGCTTTGGTGGCTGGATTTGTTGTTGGTGTGTTTAAACTTTTAGTAGATACACCGGTAACATTGGGGATAAAAGGTTTTGAGAATGGTTATACCCCGGGATCATTTTTCTGGATTATTAACAACATATATTTCCAGTATTTCAGTTTGCTGATATTTATAATTTCTGTAATAGCGATGGTAGTGGTCAGCTATTTGACTGAGAAGCCTGATGATGAAAAGATTCGTGGGTTGACATTTGCTACTATAACGCCTGAACAACGTGCTGCGACTCGGGCTAGTTGGAATAAGTGGGATGTTATTGCAAGCATAGTAGTTGTGGCGGTTATATTGGCTGCGTATTTATATTTCCGCGGATAAGGTTTAATTAATCATTATTCATGCCTTAGCATTTTTACCGTACGGTATTTATGATGTCAGGTCTATTAAAATAAAAATGAACATAATTAATTATCGTTGCGATATGAAGACAAGTGGCACTTTGACAAAAACAATAGAAAGTTGTTTGAGAAGATTTGTAAAAAAATCAGCAATGCTCTTAAGCATGGTTGTCTGGATAACTGCTTTTATTTATCAAACTACGCTAAATGCTGACCAGGCTAAAATTTCGGTTAATCCAAACAACCGATTACATCAAGTTAGCCCCATGCTTTGGGGAATATTCTTTGAAGATATTAATTTATCGGCTGACGGTGGTATCTACCCTGAATTGGTAAGAAATAGATCTTTTGAAGATAGCAGCGATAAACCAGATCACTGGCAAATCAAGGCTCCAAATAACGTAAAAATTAATTCAACTATCGACACGTCACGTCCGATCAATCATATAAACCGTCGTTCCTTGAAGATTGAGGTGCCACAAAAGCCTGACTCAAAGATTTACATAGAAAATCGAGGCTACTGGGGTATGGCTGTGGAGCAGGGCAAAGATTATGAATTTTCATTATATGCAAGGGCCGTGGATGATTTTAATGGAAAGCTTGGTATAGAAATTTGTGATTCAAATCAAAGTCCAATTGTAACTGGTGAGATTACAGGTATTGGTGGTGACTGGAAAAAGTTTTCATTAATATTGAAGTCAACTAAAACAGAGCCCAAGGCATTTTTGAGGCTCAGTTTTCAATCCTCAGGGGTGTTATGGCTGGACATGGTATCTCTGATGCCAAGAGACACCTGGAAAAACCATGGACTGCGTAAGGATCTTTGTGAGATGTTGGATGGGTTAAAACCTGCATTTGTCAGGTTTCCTGGTGGTTGCTGGGTGGAGGGCGATGACCTTGAGCATTCGTACAGATGGAAAAACACTATTGGTAAAATAGAGCATCGAAAGCCGCTGTGGAATCTTTGGCAATATTATGCAACTCATGGGCTTGGCTTTCATGAATATTTACAAATGTGTGAGGATTTAGGTGCTGAACCATTATTCGTAATCAATTGCGGGATGTCTCATCGTGAGGTTGTGCCAATGGACCAGATGGGGCAATGGGTACAGGATGCATTGGACGCAATTGAATATGCTAATGGCCCGACGAATACGATTTGGGGCGGGTTACGAGCCTTAAATGGCCATCCAGCGCCGTTCAATCTTAAATATATTGAAATCGGCAATGAAAACGGTGGACCGGCGTACAATGAAAGATATGCATTGTTTTATGATGCTATAAAATCCAGGTACCCTGAAATTAAACTTGTAGCTAATGTTTGGGGCGGGGTACCTAATAGCAGACCTTTAGAAATTATAGATGAGCATTACTACAGCGGTCCTGAATTCTTTATAAAAGAGGCAGAGCGTTATGATAGATACGACAGAAACGGACCGAAGGTTTATGTTGGTGAGTATGCTGTTACTGAGGGGTGTGGACAAGGTAATTTGAGAGGCGCGATCGGGGAAGCGGCATTTATGATTGGTATGGAACGGAACTCAGACGTTGTAATAATGGCTTCATATGCGCCTTTATTTGCCAACGTCAATTATAAGAGATGGAACCCGGACCTTATAAATTTTGACAGTGCGCGTGTGTATGGTTTACCATCGTACTATGTGCAGCAACTTTTTAGTCAAAATCGCGGTAGTGTGGTTTTGGAATGTTCTGTGGAGTCTCCCACTTTAAGTGAAAATCCGGGGAAAGGTAAGATTGGCCTGGGCACATGGCTTACCTCAGCTGAGTTTAAAGATATTAAAGTTGTCAAAGGCGATAAAGTTCTCTTTGAATCTGATTTCTCAAGTAACCTTAATGGCTGGCAAGCTATCAGTGGAAAATGGTCTGTCAACAACGCAGCATGTTATCAGTCAGAGATTATCGAGAATGCTCAGATTCATGCAGGAGATGTCAGTTGGTCTGATTATTCAATAACATTAAAAGCTCGTAAGATTAGTGGCTCCGAGGGATTCCTGATTATGTTTAATGTCCTGGACGATAAGAACTGGACCTGGTGGAACATTGGAGGTTGGGGAAACAAAGAACATGGAATCGAGTTCTGCAAAAATGGCGGGAAGTCTTCTGTTGGTCAGCACAAACCTGGTTTTATTGAAACAGGAAAATGGTATGATATACGGATCGATATCAACGGACAGAACATTAAATGCTGGTTAGATGGCCAGCTGATCCATGATGTAGATTACCCGCGAGTCAGGTCTTTGCTTGCATCAGCTGTCTTGAATCAACCCAGTAATGAGTTAATTCTTAAGGTGGTTAATGCTGCATTTACGAACGTTACCAGTGAAATCAATTTAAATTCGGCCAGATTAGCGAGTAAAAAGGTTAAGCACATTGTTCTAACTGGTGATCCTTTGGCTGAAAATTCATTAGAAAAACCTTATAACGTTATACCAAAAGAAAATGAACTCGAAATAACTGGTCATGTATTCGAGTACTCATTTCCAGGTAATTCATTGTCAATTTTTAAATTAAAGTTAAGTGAAAACTAAATGGAGGGTCATTATGAAAAAAGGTTGTCATTATTACGTAAAATATCCAGTTAAGCTTTTAGCACAATGTATTTTAGGAGTGTTTATTGCTACGGCGTCACTTTATGGTGACACTCCAAATTCGGCAGATCTACCAATTCCCCCAAAAGTGGCTTTGGTTGCTCCACCTAAGGCGGCTCCATTTGCACCGCACCAGGTAAGATTGCTTGATGGTACATTTAAACAGGGACAAGACACGGACATTGAATATCTTCTTAGTCTTGAGCCCGATCGGTTTCTTGCCAATTTCAGAAAAGAAGCCGGACTCAAACCAAAAGCACAAAGTTATTCAGGCTGGGAGACCATGGGCATAGCGGGTCATTCACTAGGGCATTATTTAAGTGCTTGCAGTTATGCTTATGCGGTAAGCGGCAACACTCAGATACTGGAACGGGTTAAATACATCGTCTCTGAACTTGCCGAGTGCCAAAAAGCTAATGGTGATGGCTACGTTGCAGCTATACCTGAGGGACGGCGAGTTTTTAAAGAGGTTTCATCAGGAAACATACGTTCAGCTGGTTTTGATCTGAATGGCGTTTGGGTGCCTAATTATACTATTCATAAACTAATGGCGGGTTTAAGAGATGCCTATCATTTGTGTGGGATTCATGATGCATTACAAGTAGAGATAAAATTGGCTGATTGGCTGGAGACCGTTTATGGCCATCTTACAGATGAACAAATGCAAAAAGTCCTCGCTTGTGAGCATGGCGGAATGAATGAAGTATTAGCTGACTTGTACGCTGATACAGGTGCAGACAAATACCTTAAATTATCATACAAATTCCATCATAAGGCTATTTTAGATCCTTTGTCTCGTGGAGAGGATATTTTGGCCGGCAAGCATGCAAACACTCAAATCCCCAAGTTGATAGGTCTGGCCAGACGGTATGAGATAACCGGAGACAACAAAGACCGTGAAACAGCAGAGTTTTTCTGGCAACGTGTGGTTTATCATCATTCTTATGTAACTGGCGGAAACGGGGATCATGAATATTTTGGTCAGCCAGATAAACTTAATGATAGACTAAGTGTGGATACTACAGAAACCTGTAATGTATATAACATGTTAAAACTGACAAGGCATGTTTTTGGTTGGAGACCTGAAACTACTGTTGCAGATTTCTATGAAAGAGCCCTTTTAAACCATATCCGAGCGACTCAACATCCTGACGGTCGGTTAGTTTATAACCTGACACTATTGCCAGGCGGACATAAAGTATACCAGACTAAGTATGATTCTTTCACGTGCTGTGTAGGAACAGGCATGGAAAATCATGTCAGATATAACGATGCTATCTATTTTCATAACCTGGATACATTATGGATAAACCTGTTTATCGCATCGGAACTTAATTGGCAGGATAAAGGCATTACTCTGCGACAAGAAACAATGTGGCCTTTTTCTGATACCTCCAGATTGGTTATTAAATCAAGTAAACCACAGAATCTTACCCTGAAAATAAGGGTTCCTTTCTGGTCAAAACAAAACTTTGAAGCAAGAGTTAGTTCTTCTTCTAACGCCGACCACTCTGTTTACAAGAATCCGGATCCTGATGGTTTTATTTCAATCACCAGAACCTGGAAAGACGGTGATGAAGTTTTTGTCAAATTCCCTATGTCCATTAGAACTGAATCGATGCCGGATAATCCAAAGAGAATAGCGATTTTTTATGGACCAACTTTATTAGCTGCTGACCTTGGTCCTGAGAACGATCCAGCTGCCTCTCAGCCTGACTATGTGCCAGTGCTGGTAACGGATGATCGGCCAGCGGAAAGCTGGATTGTAATGGATGAAAAACTTAGCACGATCAAAACTGTTGGCGTGGGTAGACCACGTGATGTCCAGCTTAAACCTTTCTTTAATTTGCATAACCGGCGGTATACTGTGTTTTTCGATATCTACACCCAAAGTGAATGGGAGAAACGACAGGAGGAAATACGCCAGCAACGAGAACGTGAACAAAAATTAGCTCTGCGGACTGTAGATCTGCTTAGAATTGGAGAGATGCAACCAGAACGTGACCATAACCTCAAAGGAGAAAATACTTTTGCAGGTGAAGCTATGGGAAGAAAATGGCGCCATGCAGTCAACGGCGGATGGTTCTCGTGTGATATGAAAGTATTATCAAATACGTCAAATGTACTTGTATGTACATACTGGGGATCTGACGCAGGGAATAGAGTGTTTGATATTTTAGCCGATGACACGCTTATTGCAACGCAACGCTTGCAAAATAACAAACCGGGTCAGTTCTTTGATGTTGAGTATCTGATCCCTCCGGAAATCACAAAAGACAAAGAAAAAATTACAATTAAATTCAAAGCTCATCAAGGCGCTATTGCTGGCGGGGTCTATAGTGTGCGTATTCTTAAAAGTGAGTAATAATACACATGCAATAAAAGCCCACTAAGCTTTCAATTTATAGCAGTAATATACATAGCTGGTTAACATCGCGGTGGTCTTTAGTGACTGGCGCGATGTTAACTTTTTTGTTTTTAAGCTCCTGAGCGCCTGTCGTATTTACACGATGCTCATGCATGGTTTCATTGGTTTTGCGTTTGATAATTTTCATTTTGTATAAATAAATATGAAAAAAATCAGTTGACTGATTTAATTTTTTCCCGGATATTTGGTGCATAACGTAAATATATTTTCAGTTGATAAACAAGTTATGAAAAATAGTGTGCATTTATTAAACGGGCTGTGCAAGTGGTTAGGCTTGGTTTTAGCCCTTGGTTTTGTGAACCTTGGTGTGGCAGGTTTACCTAAATTGAAGGTGAGTGAAAACGGTAGGTTTATTATCACAGAATCGGGTGAGCCGTTTTTTTGGTTAGGCGATACTGCGTGGGAGCTTTTTCATAGATTAAACCGGCAAGAGGCGGATCAATACTTGGAGAACAGGGCAAAAAAGGGTTTTACAGTTATTCAGGCTGTCGCCCTGGCCGAATTGGATGGTCTAAATGCAAGGAACGCTTATGGTTATGAGCCATTAGTGGATAATGATCCAACTAAACCTGCGATCAAGGATGGGGATGACAATGATTATTGGGATCATGTTGATTATATTGTTAAAAGGGCAAACTCACTGGGTATTTATATAGGTCTTCTACCTACATGGGGTGATAAGTGGAATAAAAAATGGGGCAGTGGTCCTGAGATATTCAATGAAACTAACGCTTTCGTTTATGGCCAATGGCTGGGGAAACGATATAAAGATGCTGGTATCATCTGGATATTGGGTGGCGATAGACCTGTCGAAACAGAGAGACACAAAGAAATTATTCGGGCTATGGCTAGAGGATTAAAAAGTGGCGATGGCGGAGTTCACCTCATCACGTTTCATCCAATGGGCGGACAAGGCTCTGCACAATTTTTTCATAATGAAGATTGGTTAGATATAAACATGCGCCAGAACGGACATGTAGCAGAGTATACCGGTCGGTATGACCAAACTCTTGTCGATTACAACCGAACACCAATTAAGCCAGTATTGGATGGTGAACCGATATATGAAGATCATCCAGTATCATTTGACGCGAATAAATTAGGTCACTCAATTGCTGCTGATGTCCGGCGCCCGTTGTACTGGGATTTATTTAATGGAGCTTGTGGACATACTTATGGACATCACTCGGTCTGGCAAATGTGGGCGCCACCCAGAGAACCTATTAATAATCCGTTAATGCCCTGGTATGAGGCTATTAACCAACCTGGGGCTAGCCAGATGCAATATGCGAAAAAGTTGCTCTTATCAAGACCTTATTTGACAAGAATTCCAGACCCGGACTTAATCGTCCGTGATCGCGTGCCTACGAGTGTGCCAGGAGCAGGCCGATATTATTTTGCAGCTACCAGAGACGCAAACGGAACTTTTGCCATGGTTTATGCACCGATAGGGAGATCATTTAAAGTCAAATTAGAAAAGATAAAGGCACCAAAGATAAAAGCCTGGTGGTTTAATCCCCGAGATGGTACTGCCACCGAAATCGGTATATTTGATAATACTGGAATCAAGGAGTTTGTTCCACCAAATCCGGGCGAAATGCTGGATTGGGTGTTAGTTTTAGATGATATGGCTCAAGGATTTCCACCGCCGGGTCAAGTCCAGCGTAAATAATTAATTTATTAGCGTTTTTTCAAGTCGTGCCTTAATGGCCCCAAATTTGAAGTTTTATCCGCGAATGGCATCCACGAATGAACGCGAATGAACACGAATGTAAATTTACAGATTCATTTTTATATTTAGTTCAGTGATGAACGCGGTAGTAGGTATGGTATTATTGAAATTGGAAGTGGCTTACAGGTTTGGCTGAAGAATCTAGAGGATATCATATCTAAAGATTAAAACTTCAGATTCGGGCAAGGGAATTGAAGGTGCTAATTATTAGAGAGTTTTTTGGCATATTGTTGAGCCAGCACCATTGCACCGAGAGGAACAGCGTCCTCTTTTAATTTTGCAATTGCGATCATTGGGCCGGGCTTAAATGCGTCCATGAGGTATTTTTTCAGATAAAATTGAACTTTTTCTGCCAGGGGTGATCCTATTAAAGAAAGGCCTCCGCCGAGTATAATTATTTCTGGGTGGACCAGGTGACACACGTGTGACAAAGCGAATCCCAGGTTTTCACATAGTTTTTCAAATATGTTAATTGCAAAATTATCGTTTTTCTGGATTGCTGGCAAAAGGAACCTTGCTTCTGATCCGTGAGGTGATGTTTTAACTAATTGTGTAATGGGAGAATCGATGCCAGAGGCGACTAATTCACGAATTTTCTTATCGATGGCCCAACCTGAGCAATTTGCTTCGACTGTTGTACCAGAAAGATCGAGTCTGATATGACCAATTTCCATTTCGCCGGGTTTTTGTCCGTGGTAGATTTGATTGTTATGGACTAAACCACCGCCGACACCGCTGCCTAGCGTTATGTAAAAGACGATATTGAAATCTTTACCTACACCAAGAGTCGCTTCGGCTAGCGTAGCAACGTTAGCGTCGTTATCAACTACTGCAGGACAATTTGCAATATTGGTCAGCCAATCACGCAATGGGAAGTTATCCCAACCATGAATGTGGTGAGATCTGTCAATTACTCCTGATTGCCAGTCGATCGGACCGCCAAATCCTGCACCGATAGATGCAATTTTAAAGCCGTCGCTCAGGAAAGTTTTTATTGCTGATTCGATATTATTACGTATACCGATAGCCCCTTTTTGCTGATCAACTGGGTATCTAAGTTTTTTAAGAATATTAAAATCATTAGTTCCTATTGCTACCTGGATTTTCGTTCCGCCTATTTCGATGCCAACGATATAATTTTTCATAGTCTATTAGATTTCTGTGCTTGAATTATTGTTTTCAGAGAACTTTTTCGTTTTGGATATGATCATAAGGACTGAAACAACCGACCATAGCAGTGATATAAAGAAAAGGACTATGCCAATGAAAAAAAACTTTAGCTCCGGTACTTCAGGTATATTAAATGGGTCTGAGTACCAGGTTTTAATAAGTTTGACAGCTTGCGTAAGTGTTATAATGAGACCTGTAATGGAAATTATCATCTGAATAGTACCTGAAATTTTCTTGCCTGCAAAAAAAGTGCCTAGCCCGGGTAACCCTATAATATTTGCAATCAAGAATTGGCTTTGCGAAATCTTCATTTTATAGATTCCTATGTATACAAAGGCTATATCTAGTCTCAAGTTAAACTAAACTCAAATGATTTTTATTTTACTTCTTTACGAACAACGCGCTAGGTTGTTTTTTTATACATCATGTCTGAACTTGATATCACTAAAGAATTGTTAAGATTGTTAGAATATTTTTTTTGAAAGTAGACAGTCGAACGAGAGGTTTTTGAAAATAATTTTGGACAGTTCGGATATTTGCAAGTTATATGGAATATGAAGATTGATGATTTGAAAACTATGAAAAGCTCAATATTGGCATCCTGCATAGCGTTAGTTATTATCGCAACATCTTTTGTGTATGCCGAGCCAGATGTTAAGCTGGTAAGCTTTTATACAAATTCCTGGTCACAATGGCGTGGGCCGTATCGGGACGGTGTGGTCAGAGAAAAAGGACTTTTGAAAAAGTGGCCTCTTGAGGGACCGTGTTTGGTGTGGAGAACCAAATCATTAGGGTCTGGATATTCAAGTCCTGTTATTGCTGATGGCAGAATATTTATAACAGGAGATGTTCAGGATAAGCTACTAATTTTTGCCCTGGACATGAATGGCAAAATTAATTGGGTAGCTACGAATGGTGCAGCCTGGAAAGGGCCGTATCCAGGTGCGAGGGCCTCTGTGGCATATTCGGATGGTAGGATTTATCATTTAAATGCGCATGGACGGCTAGCGTGTCTGGAATCTTCGAGTGGTAATGAATTATGGCATCTTAATATCACTAATGAATTTGATGCTTCGAATATAACGTGGGCTTTTAGCGAATGTTTACTTGTGGATGAGAAAAAAGTTTATGTAACACCAGGTGGGAGAAAAGCTTTGATGGCAGCGATCGATAAAATTTCCGGTAAAACAGTTTGGATGAGTGCTCCATTGCGAGTGGAAAACAAAGAATCTCAAGAATCTATATCAACAGATCCTGCAGGGTATACATCACCGGTCATGTTTGAATTTGGAAACCGCAGGCTCATAGTCAACTGTTCACAGAGCCATGCATTTTGTGTTGACTCAGGTTCTGGCGAAATATTGTGGACATATCCAATGCCTACAAGATATAAAGTTTTGGCGGCTACCCCTGTTGTTTATAAGGATTCAGTATTTGTTACCGGGCCGGACAGCCAGGGCGGTACATTATTAAAAATTACAAGTTCAAATGCTGTCGTATCTGTTCGCACTAAATGGATTTCAAAATTGGATACTTGCCATGGTGGGGTTGTCGCAATCAATGATATATTTGTCGGGTCTTGGTATCGGAACCGACGTGGTTGGGCATGTTTAGATGCAAACACGGGTGAAACATTGCACCAAACATCGGCACTTGCGAAAGGGTCTGTTATATACGCAGATGGTTTATTTTATTTGCTAACAGAGGATGGTATAATGGCTCTGGCAAAAATCGACAGGGCAAATTTCAACATTATCAGTCAATTCCAATTCATAAAAGATCACCAGAACGATGTATGGGCACATCCTGTTATTTACGATGGGAAACTGTATTTGCGATATCATAATTTATTAAGTTGTTACGACGTTCAGAATGAGTAAATGCATATGTAGTGTCGAATAAATTTAACTTTTTTAATTTGGTGTCTGGACCTGGGTCTTTAAATATGTTAGGTTGTATCTAAACCAATTATGAGAAGAAGAAACTTTTTAAAAACAATAAGTGTGGTTGCCGCTGGATATGCTTTGGATTCCTTGCCTGTGATTGCCTCAGAGGAGGCAAATAATCAAAAAGCACTTGTTCCAAGGAGAGTACTCGGGAAGACAAAAGAGTGTTTATCAATAGTTGGTTTTCCGGGACTTGCATTGATTCACTATGATCAAGCTACATGTACTGATGCATTGCACAGGGCATTTGATCGAGGAATTAATTATTTCGATGTTGCCCCAGCATATGGCAATGGTGAATGTGAGACTAAGATGGGTAAAGGGCTACAGGGCATCAAGCGCAGCAATATTTTTTTAGCATGTAAGACTAAAAAGCGTGATAAGGCTGGTGCACAGCAAGAATTGGAAAATTCGTTAAAAATTCTGAAGACGGATTATTTTGATCTTTATCAATTACATCATTTGGTAACCAGTGAAGATGTAAGAACTGCCCTTGGGCCCGGGGGAGCAATTGAGGCAATATTGAAAGCTAAGGAAGAAGGTAAAGTAAAATACATAGGATTCTCTGCACATACCACCAAAGCAGCCCTGGAAGCATTGAATAAATATTCATTTGATACAGTAATGTTCCCTATAAACTTTGTCGAGTTGCTAAATCGCGGGTTTGGTCGTGAGGTACTTGAATTAGCATATACGAAGAATGTTCCAGTATTGGCTATCAAACCATTGTCCAGAGGGGCCTGGCCACAAAATGTTGAACAAAAGCGAAAATGGTGGTACAGATGCATGGAAACTTCAGAAGAGGTCTCTTTAGCTATGAGATTTTCCTGGTCTCAGAAAGGGGTTGTTGCTGCAATTCCACCATCATTTTTGGATCTCCTGGATGTTGCCATAAATGTCTCCAGCAATACAGAGCCATTGGCCGAAAAAGAATTAAACTTTCTGAAAGATATTGCAAAAAACGCTGGTTCAATTTTCCAGGCTGAGGAACAAAGAGCTCAGACTGCACATTTGATTCTAAGACATTCGTATCCTGACAATGTTTTTGAGCCTTTACGATGTTAATCCATTTTTAATGTTTTGCGCTGTTGAAGCAATTCTATCTTTTATTTAAAATCTCTTTAGACCTGTGAATCAAAAATAAAAGTGGCATCCATGTCAAAAGATTAGCTTTACGCCTCAACACTATTTTGCTCGTAGTAGTTAATCCTTGTAAGATATTTGTGTAGCAGGTGTTTTTTGCTATTATAAGACAGTTTTTATGCATATATCACTGAATAATTGGATAAAATCGAAAGGTTTATTTATCAATGGCGCTAGCACTGAAAAATAAGATAAGCCAGTATTTTATTTCTCAAGGAAAATTTTTATTTACTGCAATTATCGCAGGTTTTTTTGCTCTAGCATATCCTGAGCCTGGGTGGCATGTGATCGTATGGATTGTTCCGATATTATTGTTAATAATGTTTTACAACCGGACCACCATTCAAAGACTAAAGTTGGGATTTATAACGGGATTTGTGTTCTGGAGTATTACTCTGAGGTGGTTATTGTTAAATCCCTATAAGCCGGGTGCAATAGCGGGGTGGTTAGCATTAAGTTTATATCTTTCAATTTATATGGGTTTGTGGGCATGCCTGAGTTTCATATTTAGTGTAGATTCAGAGACTATAACTGCGCATGCTGTTCAGCGGAATCGAACTTATCGCGTGACTTTAGTATCCATGCACATTTTGTGGCCCTTATGGGTTGCTTGTGTTTGGGTGGGTTTGGAATTTATTAGATCTAAATTATTCAGCGGGTTTCCATGGAATTCATTAGGTGTAACACAATATAAAGTCTTACCCTTGATTCAGTTAGCATCGATTACCGGTGTGTACGGAATCTCGTTTTTAATGGTCTGGTTTGCTGCAGGGACAATGGTTGTTTTATTAAAAATCTATAAATATTGTAAAAAAGCAAATGAATGTCTACATAGTCCACCTTCGTTTATGTTTGGATTTAACATACCAGGTTTTTCAGCCTTAGCTCCGGTTTTGCTGCCTGTCTTTGCTATAATTGTATCTTTAGCTTTTGGATTTTTAGAAATTAAAAAATTTGCAGCTCAATCTGCTGAGTCGATCCGTTTTGGCATTGTGCAGCCGTCGATTCCTCAAACCCTTATCTGGGATGCAACAATGAACTCTAATAGATTTAGTATTCTTTTAGATTTATCAAACCGAGTAATGAAAGAGCATCCCGATTTATTGATATGGCCAGAGGCTTCATTTCCAGGAATGATTCGTTATGACACAAACATGTATGTTTCCGTAAGCAATCTTGTTAATGGTACAAGGACGTGGTTAGTTTTAGGCTCTGATGATGCCGAGCCGTGTAAACATATTAAATCTAAGCATCAGGCCGATTACTATAATGCTGCATTTTTAATAAATACAAATGGTGAAATTTATCAAAGATATTGTAAACAGAGATTAGTGGTCTTTGGCGAATATGTACCATTGGTTGACTGGTTACCATTCCTTAAATGGCTGACTCCTATTGAGGGTGGTTTTAGCCCGGGAGATGGTCCAGTGATTTTTAATACTCCTTACGTTAATATGGGTGTTACTATTTGTTTTGAGGATACATTTGCAGACCTTTGCAGGAAATCTGTCGGTGAGAAGATTGATCTGCTGCTGAATTTAACAAATAATGGCTGGTTTGGCGAAAGCTCAGCGCATTGGCAACATCTTGCCAATGCAATTTTTAGAGCTGTTGAAAACAGAGTTCCACTTGTGCGTTGTGCAAACAATGGCATTAGTTGTTGGGTGGATCAACTGGGAAATATTAGATCCGTTTTGAAAGATAATTTTTGTAATGAGTATGGGAGGGCGGTTTCTGTGTTTAATGTTCAAGTTCCCAAAAACCATCCTCAGAGTTTTTATAATAAAAATGGTGATTGTCTTGCCTGGCTTTGTGTTGGCGTTATGTCTATAGGTGCTATGACTTACGGATTTAGACGATTTAAATCTTGTAAAAAATAATGGAGTTAAAGGTTCTGGCATTCTATCCTGGCAAACTTTTCAATAGTATCCGGGGTAATCTGGTATAATGAGTCAATCAATTTTATAGAAAATGTTCCGGGACCGCGACATTCTGTTGCTGCTAATTCACCTGCAATTCCAAAAACTGAAAGGGCAGAGGCAGTTGCTAAGGATAGATCATTTTCGATTGCACAAAAAGCCCCGACAATCGCTGATGCCATACATCCTGTACCTGTGACTTTTGACATAAGTGGATGGCCGTTTTTAACAATAAAATATCTTTGGCCATCAGTAATAAAGTCCTCTGGCCCGGTGACTGCCACAGTCAGATGATATTTTCTGGATATTTCCAGGGCTGACATTTTTGCATCGTTTACATTATTGACAGAGTCGACGCCTTTTGTTTTTGATTCGATACCGGCGCATGCGATAATTTCCGAAGCATTTCCTTTAAGGACTGACGGGTAAAAATCACTTATTAATTGCTGTGCTATATTTGTTCTAAATTTTGAGGCACCGGCTCCGACCGGATCCAGGATGATAGGAATTCCTTTAACTTTTGCGGATTTAGCAGCAATTAACATTGAGTTAACCCATGATTTAGATAGAGTGCCGATGTTTAGCACCAGGGCGTCGGCTATTTTAATAATATCATCAATTTCTTCGGGGGCATGTGCCATAATTGGAGAGGCGCCCAAAGATAGCAATGCATTAGCAGTGTTACTCATGACCACAAAGTTAGTTATATTATGGACTAGGGGTTTAGTTTGTCTGAGTTTATTTAATAGTGAGGCAATTTTGTGTTTCATTTGGTTTGAGTATAATGGTTAGGAAACAAATTTCAAAAAAAACCATGCTCCTGGTTGACAGAAATAAATTTTTTGGTACATTTAACCAACGTTTGATTGAAACAAACGTTTGATTGAAATATGACCGATGAGGCTGAACATAGTGTGAAAAATAAAATTTTGGACGCAGCTGAGTATACCTTCGCCGAACTCGGTTTTAATGCAGCGTCTATTCGTAAAATCGCTGCCGAGGCAAATGTTAATCTCACTGCTATCTATTATTACTTCCAATCAAAAGAAGGTCTAGTCCAGGCTGTGCTCGAAAGACGCTTCGCCAAACTTAAAAATGAACAGATTAAGAATTTAAATGAGCTTTATCAAAAATTTAATAATTCATTCATACCAATTGAAGCTATCCTTGAGGCTATGATTTTACCTGCTTTGAAACATGCGGCTCAAGCTGAAAACAAAGAACTTTCTATGAGGCTCATAGGCAGATTTGTTAATGAACCAGATCGGACAATTCAGGAAATCCTTACATCCATTTTCAAAGATGTCCGGGTTGCATTCCTGAATGCGTTTAAAAAGAGCTTACCGGGTGCTTCAGAAGAAGATTTACTCTGGGGTATTGAATTCATATGGGGTGCTTTGTCTTTTATTCTTTGTAATCCTTCAAAAATAGAAGTAATGACAGGCGGCTTGTGTAATCCGTCGGATACAGACACTGTTCTTTCCAAATTAAAGCAATACTTTGTTCCAGGTTTTAAGGCTATAAACAAAACGTCTTAAACCGATATTAAATTTTTTACAGAGCTTTTAGATGAGACAATGATGGATATCTATTATTTGTCAATTAATGAATAAGACCAGAAATAATTTAAATTCAAAAATGCTGATGTTTATGAAAAGTAAATTGCTAAAAAAGTTGTATATTGCATCCAGAGAAATCACAAAAAGGTCAGGAATACCAGTTTCAATTTTAACAATAATAGCTATTACTGCTGGATGTAACCGTGGGCCAAATCTGCCGCCTCAGATGACTCCTGAGGTTTCTACTGTAGTTATTACCCAACAGACAGTGGTTTTAACCACTGAGTTACCTGGAAGGACTGCACCCTATTTAATTGCAGAAGTTAGGCCACAAGTCAGCGGTCTAATACAAAAAAGACTATTTGTTGAGGGCTCTGATGTTAAGGCTGGAGATGTTCTTTATCAGATCGATCCCGCCCCATTTCAAGCCGCCCTTGACAATGCACTAGCAGGACTGGGCAGAGCCGAGGCAAATTTACCTGCAATTCGCGCAAGAGCTGAACGGTTTAAACAACTTCTTGCAGACAAAGCAGTAAGCCAACAGAGTTATGATGAAGCAGAGTCTGCTTTAAAACAAGCCGAGGCAGAGATTAAATACTGGCAGGCGATGGTTGAAACGGCCAGGATCAACCTTGGGTATACGAAGATTACAGCGCCTATTTCTGGTCGGATCGGAAAATCCTCGGTTACTGATGGTGCAATAGTGACAGCATATCAGCCGGTAGCACTTGCAACAATCCAACAGTTGGATCCGATATATGTTGATGTGCCGCAATCTACAACAGATTTATTAAGGTTAAAGAAACGCATAGAAGCTGGCTTAATCTCACACAGTGGTGCTAAACAGAACACTGTTAAACTTATTTTAGAGGATGGGACAATTTATCCTCTTGAAGGCACATTGCAATTCCAGGATGTATCAGTGGATCCGTCCATGGGCTCTGTAATTCTAAGAATGGTATTTCCAAATCCAGATGCTGTGTTGCTTCCAGGTATGTTCGTTAGAGCGATAGTTATGGAGGGTGTGAATGAAAAGGCCATTCTTATTTCGCAGCAAGCAGTTTCGCGAGATTACAAGGGAAATCCGATTGCCTATGTGGTGGATGAAAAAGGGATTGTTCAACAAAAGCTATTAACCTTAGACAGGGCTATTAGCAATAATTGGCTGGTGACCTCTGGACTTAACGTAGGCGATAAAGTAGTCATGGAAGGAATTCAGAGAATCAGACCAGGCGTTCCGGTTCGTGAAGTTCCTTATCAGGGTGTTGGAGGATCTAACAGCCTGGCGGGCGGCATGCCTCAAGGATTATTAAAAAACTAACTGATGGAGGTCTGAAATGTTATCGAAATTTTTCTTAAAGCGTCCTGTTTTTGCATGGGTTATCGCTATAGCTATGATGACCCTTGGTGGTTTGGCCATTTATAATTTACCTATTTCACAATATCCACCAATTGCTCCGCCATCAATTGCCATAGATTCGTTTTATCCCGGGGCTTCAGCTGAGACGGTCGAAAACAGCGTTACCCAGATTATAGAACAAAAGATGACCGGGTTAGATGATATGCTTTATATTTCATGTACTAGTGATTCATCTGGGGCATCAAGGATTGAACTGACATTTAAACCAGGCACAGACCCCGACATAGCCTGGGCGAAGGTACAGAACAAGCTGCAACTTGCTATGGCAAGTTTACCTGAGGAGGTACAGAGGATGGGCGTTTCGGTTAGTAAGTCTACCAGAAACTGGCTGCTCATAGTTGGTTTGATTTCTGAGGATGGGAGTATGGATGGCTTTGATTTGCGGGATTATGCTCAAGCGAATTTGGAAAAAGTTTTAGCCCGAATACCGGGTGTTGGCGAAGTCCAGAACTTTGGCTCACAATATGCAATGAGGATTTGGCTCAATCCTGATAAACTGACTGAGTATGGTTTAACGATACAGGATATTATTTCAGCTCTCCGATTATACAATGTTGAGATTTCTGCAGGCCAATTCGGCGGTGCACCGGCTGTGCCGGGCCAGCGCTTAAATGCCTCAATCATTGTTCAAAGCATGTTAAAGACCCCGGAGGAGTTTTCGAATATTCCTTTAAGGATCAATTCCGATGGTTCAGTTATTAGACTTAAAGACGTTGGCAGAGCTGAGCTTGGCACTGAGGCTTATGATATTGAATCATTTCACAACGGCAGGCCGTCAGCTGCAATGGGCATTCGATTAGCCGCTGGTGCAAATGCGTTAGACACGGCTAATTCTATCAAAAAGAAACTTGAGGAAATGAGCCGGTACTTTCCGCCGGGAATGAAAGTGGTCTACCCGTATGATACTACACCATTTATCCGTGTTGCGATTAATGAAGTGGTTAAAACTTTGTTTGAAGCTGTATTGCTGGTATTTTTGGTAATGTGGCTTTTCCTCGGTAATATCAGGGCAACTCTTATTCCAACAATCGCTGTTCCTGTGGTGATTTTAGGGACTTTTGCAGTACTTGGCTTATTTGGCTTTTCTATCAATATGCTAACCATGTTCGCCATGGTACTTGCTATAGGCTTATTAGTAGATGATGCCATAGTCGTAGTTGAGAACGTGGAGCGTATTATGAGTGAGGAAGGCATTTCGCCGATGGAAGCTACTGCCAAATCTATGGAGCAGATAACAAGCGCTTTGATTGGTATTGGATTCGTTCTTGCAGCAGTGTTTGGTCCTATGGCTTGCTTTGGTGGATCGACTGGTGTTATTTACCGGCAGTTCTCGATTACCATTGCGTCAGCTATGTTACTTTCGGTAGTTGTGGCTTTGATTTTGACTCCTGTTCTTTGCGCCGCATTACTCAAGCCAGTTCCTGCTGGTCATGAGCCAGCTGAAAACGCAATCTGGTTTTTGCGGCCTTTTTTCTTATGGTTCGATAAAACATTTTTTGGTTTCAGAGATTGGTGTGTAAAATTAGTCGGTCATGCATTAGCTAAAAAACTCCGATATGTATTTGTCTACTTAATCATAGTTATTGGTTTGGGATATCTATTTGTACGCATGCCAACGGGATATCTACCGGAAGAGGACCAGGGGATCATAATGGCACAGTTGATGTTGCCCACGGGTTCTACTTTGGAACAGACCAGAGCTGTAGCAGACACTGTCCAAAATTATTTTTTAGGGAGGGAGAAAGACTCAGTTGAATCGTGCATGACCATTATCGGGATTGGTTTTTCTGGAAGAGCCCAAAACAATGGCATGGTTTTCGTGAAGTTAAAAGACTGGGAGTTACGTAAAGGTTTTAATCAAAGGGCAATGGCTATTGCACGCAGGGCAATGATGGCGCTATCAGGAATTCGCCAGGCATTGGTTTTTGCATTTCCACCGCCAGCTGTAATTGAACTTGGCACTGCGCGGGGTGTAGATTTTCAATTAATGGATCGTGGCGGGCTAGGGCATTCGGCATTGATGAATGCCCGAAACATGTTACTGGGCATGGCATCTAAGGACCCACGATTAGTCAATGTTCGCCCAAATGGTTTAGAAGATGTCCCGGAGTATCGGATTGACGTGGATTGGGACAAGGCTGGGGCTCTTGGCTTATCTATTAATACGATACATAATACTATTTCTGCTGCGTTTGGTGGGGCATATGTCAACAACTTTATTCAAGGTGGTCGTGTAAAGCGTGTTTATGTTCAAGCTGATGCGCCATATAGAATGGTTCCTAAGGATCTAGAAAAGCTTTATGTACGAAACTCTGCTGGCAAAATGGTACCGTTTTCTGCATTTGCATCGGGGCATTGGTCTTTTGGGTCACCAAGGCTTGAAAGATTCAACGGTTTTCCATCGCTCAATATCTTAGCAGAGCCGGCGCCAGGCCGCAGCTCAGGTGAAGCAATGCGGGCCATGGAGGAAATTACATCCAAACTTCCTCAAGGCATTGGTTATGACTGGACCGGTCTTTCATACCAGGAGAGAATGGCCACTGCACAAGCTCCTATCCTTTATGCATTTTCTGTTTTCGTAATATTCCTTGTACTGGCTGCGCTGTATGAAAGTTGGCCTATACCTATTTCTATATTGTTATGCTTACCGCTTGGCGCAGTGGGCGGTATTATTGCAACTTCATTACGTGGGTTAACAAACGACGTATATTTTCAAATTGGATTATTAACAACGCTTGGTCTTACAACAAAAAATGCAATCCTTATTGTGCAATTCGCTAAAGCGCGTGTTGAACAGGGTATGGACCTGATAAAGGCTACTTTGGAAGGTGTCCGCTTAAGATTCAGACCTATAGTTATGACCTCACTGGCCTTTGGTTTTGGTGTTTTACCTTTAGCTATTAACACTGGGGCAGGGGCAGGGGCCATGAATGCAATCGGCACGTCTGTCTTAGGCGGCATGATATCAGGGACAGTTTTTGTGGTGTTGTTTGCTCCGTTATTCTACGTAATCATTGAAAAACTCTTTAACAAGAAAGTAAATCAGTCATAAAATGAAAGCATTTAGGAGGTAATAACCATGTCTAAAAAGTTTTATATTTTAAATGCCATTATAGCTTTAAGTTTAATTGGATGTACACTGGCTCCTAAATATTCACGTCCTCAGTCTCCGGTGGCAAATAATTGGCCTGCAGGCCAGGCTTATAAAACCCTGGAGTCAACGAATCACCCATTTGCCCAGGATTTGAATTGGCAGGAATTCTATCAAGACCCTCGTTTACAAAATTTAATACGTATAGCATTAGAAAATAGCAGGGACCTAAAGTTAGCAGCGTTAAATGTTGAATTAGCGCGCTCGGTTTATGGCATTCAGCGAAATACTTTATTTCCTGCCTTGAACCTGGCCGCTAGCGGGGTTAAGCAGCGAAATTCAGCAGACTTAACAAGACCTGGAGAACCGCGAACTACTGAGCAATACAGTGTTAGTTTCGGTTTATTCTCATGGGAAATAGATTTCTTTGGTAGAATCAGAAGTCTTAAAGATAAAGCACTACAAGAATACCTTGCCACAGAACAAGCACGAAGAAGCGCTCAGTTATTATTGGTATCTTCTGTTGCAAACACATATTTAGCTTTAGCTGCTGATCGAGAAAATTTAATGCTTGCTCAAAAAACATTCGAAACTCAGAAAGAGTTTCTCTATTTAGTGCAAAAGCAGTTTGATATCGGTGTAGCAACTGAGTTGGAGTTACGCCAGGCTCAAACGATACTTGATACAGCTCGGAAAAATATAGCATTTTATACTCAGTTAGTTGCTCAAGATGAAAATGCTTTAAATTTACTCGTGGGTACCAATGTACCACCTGAGATTTTACCTTCGGATTTCAGAAGTGTTGTGCCTCCAAGGGAGATTTCTCCCGGTTTATCATCTGACGTGTTACTGCGGCGTCCTGATGTATTACAGGCAGAACATATGCTGAAAGCTGCAAATGCAGACATTGGCGCTGCGAGGGCTGCCTTTTTTCCGAGGATTTCACTAACCAGTGCAATCGGAACAGCAAGCACTGATCTTGAAGGGCTTTTCAAAAGCGGGACTGGAACATGGAATTTTGCACCTCAACTAGTAATGCCGATTTTTGATCTTCGGACCTGGTCTGCTTTAAAATATAGCAAAGTCCAGCGCCAGCTTATTTTAACTCAGTACGAAAAATCTATACAAAATGCTTTTCGTGAAGTTGCTGATGCCCTGGCTCTCTGTGGCACTATTGATGATCAATTATCAGCCCAGGAGTCATTAGTCTCTGCATTAGAGGATACTTGCAGATTAGCAAAGGCCAGATATGAAAAAGGTATTGATAGCTATTTGCCTTTGCTTGATGCCCAGAGATCGCTCTATGCTGCTCAGCAGGCACTTGTGTCAGTGCGTCTGGCCAAATTTGAAAGCCGCATTCGACTTTATGTGGCATTAGGTGGTGGTTGGAATAATGCCAACGATAAATCGATGTAATCGGTATCAAACTGGAAGGTTATGGTTCACATTTATCCGACAATGGTACAATATTTAGATATTTAGATACCATTGATAGTAACTACGATTATTCTTTGACGAGGTCGGATGTCGCCTTCGTATAAAAAAATCTGCTGCCATGTGCCAAGGCGTAATTTTTTATCTGTGATAGGTACTGTTATTGAAGTGCCTAAGAGAGTTGATTGTAAGTGTGAGTGACCGTTGCCATCATGCCATGTTTGCTCATGCCCGTAGAAATTTCCTGGGGGAATGTATCTGTCCATGAGGTTTGGCAAGTCCTTTAAAAGGCCTTGCTCATATTCGATTGTGCCTACAGCAGCTGTACTACCTAAAACAAAAATGTTAGCCGTACCCACTGTGATGCCAGAGTTTTTGACAATAGCCTCGACATCATCTGTAATATTTATCATATCGCCATGCCCGGATGTCCCAATTATGAATTCTTTTTGAATGCAACTGACCATGAAACTATCTTGACGCATTAACGGTGTATTGTTAAGATTTTTCGCAAAGTTCATAATATACTTATATAAATAATTTTTGTTAAATTGTGCAACAATATTCTTCAATTTTTTAATAAAGTCATGATCTCCATTCTCTCACCATTTCATGGAACGAAGTTATATGAAACCTGTAATTTTCGAAGGGTATGAAGATTGAATATTTTGATTATTTAACTGTTTCGTAATTTTTCGTGTTGCGTTTCTTACGAATTTATAAATTATCTTTATCATGATTTGTAAGGATAGTAATAAAAAATTAGCAAAGTATTTAAGGGTTAATCCTCCTCTGGCCAGGCCACAGATGCTGGTCAGTGACATGATCGACAATTTATTTTTAGCCTATAATAGTGCTCGGCTACGTCAGGGGGTGCGGTTGATAGTCGAAAAGATGTTGCCAGATGATGGGTATGTAGGAATGAGTTTGGCTGGGGCTTTAACTCCGGCTGGACTAGGTAAATCTTGCATTATTCCCATGATCAAGGCGGGGTTTATAGATTGGATAGTGGCTACAGGGGCTAATCTTTATCATGATTTACATTTTGGATTGAACTTAAGTTTACATGCTGGGTCACCTTTTTTAGATGATGTTGAGCTTAGACAGGCTGGCATAGTTCGAATTTATGATATCTTGTTTGACTATGAAGTTTTGCTTGATACCGACGCTTTTATCCGTAAGATAATCCAGAACGAAGAATTTCAACGAACAATGGCAACTGATGAGTTTCATTATCTATTAGGCAAGCATGTTTTTGAATTGGAGAAGCAGTTAGGTATAGAAACAAGTTCGATCTTGAGTGCAGCTTATCAGTATGCAGTTCCTATCTTTACCAGTAGCCCCGGGGATAGTTCCATTGGAATGAATATTTCAGCCATGGCATTAAGAGGATCAAAACTACAGATTGACATTGCCAGAGATGTTAATCAAACGGCTGCAATTGTTTACAATGCTAAAGTGAGTCGCAAAAAATCTTCTGTAATCCTCATTGGTGGTGGTTCGCCCAAGAATTTTGTAATGCAAACTGAGCCCCAGATTCAGGAAGTCCTTGGAATTCCTGAGGAAGGTCATGATTATTTCTTTCAATGCACAGATGCTCGGCCTGATACTGGCGGTTTAAGTGGTGCGACACCGTCTGAGGCTGTTAGCTGGGGAAAGGTTAATCCAAATAATTTGCCCGATTGTGTAGTTGCGTACATTGATGCAACTGTTGCATTACCTTTAATTACTTGTTATTGTTTAGACCGGCATAACCCAAGGCCGCACAAGCGCCTTTATCTGATTAGAGATCAGATGCTTGAAAACCTTAGAGAAGGTTATATGCGTTATGGTAGTATCGAAAAATTAAAAAGACCTAAACGCAAGGCTTGTGATCCTATGGCGAAATCTTGTAAAAAATAACAATGAGTGCTTGCAAATTTGGAGCGAGCACATCAACCTTTAATTTGATATAAAAATAACACGGCCGTTTAAATGGCTATGAAATTATAACATAGAAGAATGAATACAGAAAACGACACCAAATTCGATTTGGACTTACATTTTTTGCCTGCGTGGGCCCAACAACCCTCAGTGGATAATCGTTATTCTGAGTTTGAGACCTCAGAAGATGAAAAAAAGAATAAAGATAGATCTAAGGAAGGACGTAGAGGTGGGTTCAAAAGGCAAAAAGACGAACGTCGCAGGAGCGACAACTTAGATAGGTCAGATCAACAGAATAAGCGGGGCCGATCAAGAAGGCGCGATCGTAAACCGCAGCTGCCCAAAGAAGAATTTCCTGAGGTTGACGTTACAATTTTACCAGAAGAACGCGGTGTCGATGCTATAGCAAAACAGATCAGGATAACCGGCCGCGCTTATCCATTATTCGAAATAGGTTATCTTGTCTTGAAGAAGCCAGAGAGGTTTGTTGTAAAATTTTCGACAGTCAAAAAACCAGACGGGCAAATTGCATGTCCGTTATATGTTTGTTCTCTGGACGATTCTCTTTGGTTTTCAGAGGGGGAGGCAATAGATTACATACTGGATAAACACTTTAATACTTTTTATCAGGCAGAAAAGGCCCCAGCTGAGCCGCCTAAAGGTGTGTTTACATTTGTTGCCCAGTGCGGATTAAGTGGAATAATCTTAGGGCCTCCTAATTATCATGATTATCAAAATAAACTCAGAAAATTACATGCTGAAAAATTTTCATACATGCCTTTTGAGACTTATAAGACAAAGGTCAGAATCGTAAAAGATCCGGAGGTCGTTAAAAAATGGATTGAGGAGCAAAGCTTCAAAACAGAGTATATTTGCCTGAATGTTCCCGAAGCAAAACGTTTATTCAGTCGAGAAGAAGTAGAACGGCATTTCCGTGAAGTGCATCTGGCCAATGTTTTACATCAGGTAGATAGCATGACAATCAGTGGGGTTGATATTAAATCTCAGCCATCAAAAACCGTAAGGTCTTTATTCCGGGTGGTGTTTGAAGAACAAAAACGCTTTCCATTAAAAGTGGTTAACGCTTTAAGTCAGCAATTCAGCAAGCATGGTCTGCAATTCTTTAAGGTGAATAAGTCCATAACACATGTTTGCATTGCTAGACCCAAGTATCTGGACTTATCAACTACCCCTGTATCTGAAAATGTCCGTAGAATTATTAATTATATAAATGAGCACCCCGGTATAACTCTTAAAAAGTTAATAGAAGGACTGGCACCAAATGCAGCTATATCTCAACAACAAGATGCACCTGCATTAGCCGCGTCAGCCGGTCAATCTGACCAGTCAAATGCAACTTTACAATCTGATCAACAACAAACCCAAACGGTCCAAGGCGATCAGACATCGAGCGCTTTAGACATTACTATTAACAACCCGGAAGTCGCTGCTATAGTAGGTGATTTACATTGGTTGATCAGGGAGGGACACGTTATTGAATTTGCAAATGGTGCGTTGGAGGTTTCTAAACAACCTAAATCAAAACAACAGCAAAAAGAAAAGGCGGCCCAGACAGAATCAAAACAGGAAAGTCCGCATGAAGCTCAGCAAGCTTCACAAATTAATCAAGATTCAAAAGGTGCAAATGCTGTTGCTGCCGCCAGTCAATTGCAGCAGGTTACTCCTAATGATTCTGACACATCTAAATCAGATGAATCTACTGACTACGCTAATACCAAACAGGATGAAAGTACGCCGAAGGATGTTTTAACAACAACTCATGCTGATGAACAAAGTTCGAAAAATAAGCAAGTATAATTAAGCACTGGTTGGTATAAAGTTTTTCTGATAAGGATATTGGAATAACAGGTGAAATGTTCTGGCTCCAGTTTTTAATTGACTAATAAGGGATAAAATGATGAACAAGCCTGATTTTGATATTAAATACATAGCAAATCTTGCCAGGATTGAACTTACGGATGAGGAGGAGGACCTTATTGGTCGGCAATTATCTCAGATACTAGACTACATTGAAAAACTTAAGCAGGTTGATATTACAGGAATTGAGCCGACAGCTCATGCTAATCCGCTGGTAAATGTGAGTAGACCTGACATTGTGGTTGGTTCATTGTCAAAAGAGGAAGCATTAATGAATGCTCCTCAGGCTGCAAATAACCTATTCATAGTGCCTAAAATTGTGGAATAAAAGAATGAGCAATTTAATGGATTTATGTAAGCTAGGTATTGTTGAGTTACAAAGTCTTTTGAAAAACAAAGAAGTCTCTTCTGTTGAACTTGCTAACTCATTTTTGGCCAGAGTATCTCAAGTAGATTCTAAAATACATGCATTTCTTCATTTAGACTCAGAAAACATACTTAACCAAGCCAGGTCTGCAGATCAGTTAATCAGTCGGGGTGAGTTTGATAACAAGCCCTTGTTAGGGATTCCCATTGCAATTAAGGACGTTATTGCAGTTAAGGGTGAGAGGCTCGGTTGTGCATCCAGGATTTTAGATGGTTTCGTTTCGCCTTATGATGCAACTGTAATAGAAAAGCTTAAGGCAGCTGGAGCTATAGTCTTTGGCAGATTGAACATGGACGAATTTGCCATGGGCAGCTCCACTGAAAATTCTGCATTTGGCCCAACTCATAATCCATGGGCAATAGGATATGCACCTGGGGGGTCATCCGGTGGCTCTGCTGCAGCTGTCAGCGCTTTGGAATGCCCTGCAGCATTAGGTTCAGATACGGGTGGTTCTATCAGGCAACCGGCTGCTTTGTGTGGATGTGTGGGAGTTAAACCCACTTATGGGCGTGTATCCAGATTTGGATTAGTAGCATTTGCCTCGTCGCTAGATCAAATAGGTCCCTTGACCAGGAGTTCTCAGGATGCAGCAGTGCTTCTCGAAGTTATTTGTGGCTGGGACAAACGTGATTGTACTAGTGTTAATGAACCGGTTCAATCTTTTTCTAAAAATCTCACCGGTGACATTAAAGGCCTTAAAATAGGTTTGCCCAGGGAATATTTTATCAAGGGTCTTGACCCTGAGGTAAATAATGCAGTTTTGGATGCAGTTAAACTTTTAGAAAAACTAGGCGCAAGTGTGCTTGAGATTTCTCTTCCACACACTGAATATGCTGTTGCCACTTATTATATAATAGCAACTGCTGAGGCTAGTGCTAATTTGGCAAGGTTTGATGGTATACGCTACGGATTAAGAGTTGATGGAAGTGATCTTTTTGAGCTTTATTGCAAGACCCGGGGCAAAGGATTTGGTTCTGAGGTTAAACGACGAATTCTCTTGGGCACGTATGTACTCAGTAGCGGCTATTACGACGCTTACTATCTTCGTGCTCAAAAAGTCAGAACTTTAATAAGAAACGACTTCATTGAGGCCTTTAAAAAAGTTGATGTTATAGTTACTCCAACTACGCCAACGCCCGCTTTTAAACTGGGAGAGAAATCAGGAGACCCATTACAAATGTATTTATCAGATGTTTTTACTATTTCTTGCAATTTGGCTGGCATCTGTGGCGTCAGTATCCCATGTGGTTTTACAGCCCAGCCTAAACTACCAATAGGTTTGCAGATTCTTGGAAAACACTTTGATGAATTAACAATTCTCAATACTGCATTTGCTTTCCAGCAAGCTACTGATTGGCATAAACAATTCCCGGAAATCTAAGTTTTGAATAGCTTAAGCCAGTGAGTGGAATTACTAGAAAGTTTCTTATCCTGATCTTGTCTCGAGTATTATTGTTTTATGCTTTTCTGGCGATGGTGGGTTGTTGTTCACATAAATCATTATCAAGATCTACCTCTGGTTGTGATGTATGTGTGGTATCACCACAATGGTCAATTTCTTTAGAAACACCTTATAATAAGCGTTTTGACGCGTCAGGGCTGGCACGTACTCCAGATGGACGGATGTTTACAATAAACGATAAAGAACCAGGCTTGTTCGAAGTAATCATCGATACCAACAAAATGTCAGGAGAAATTCGACCTGTCTCGTTTCATTTAAATTGGAATGAACTTACAAATTCAACAGGATTGAAATTTAGTTCTTTGGACCTTGAAGGCCTGTTCATTGATGAATTTTATAATGTTTGGCTTTCAGAAGAATCACATCGGCTAATTATTAAAGGTTCCCTTACTAATGGATCTTTTAAAATTTTAGATATCGATTGGAACGGGTATGAAAAATTCTTTTCCAAGGACTTGAATGCATCTTTTGAAGGTATTGCTTTATGTGCGGACAAACTTTTCGTCGTGAATGAAAGAAAAGTTGGGAAAGTTATAAAAATTGATCTTCAAAAGCAGAAAGCGATCTATGCTTTTTCTCCAAAGCCATATGGTTCGATGGCTGCGGATGTACATTACTCAGATATTTCATGTTTCAAAGGATTTTTATATCTGCTGTTAAGGGAATCCGGCGTGGTTTTAAAAGTAAATCCAAATTCATACCGTGTTTTGGCCGAGTATAACTTCCTTAATAGCACTCAAACAAAAGAGAACGCTTATCGTGTTCCCTTCAGATATCGGACTTCTTTAGCAGAGGGGATAGCGGTTTGTGACGATGGTTTTTTTATTATTATCGATAATAATGGATGGGGTAAGGTTAAGAACCCTGAAGATAAAAGACCAATGTTGTATTATTTTAAATTTAATAATTGAGTTAGTCTGGATTATCGGCAAAATGATTCGGTTTTAAAAATTGATTGAAGAGTTTCATTCAATCATGCATTTTAGTAAATCTGTTGGTATTTAATGGAGATTTATATCGGATAAAAAATTTATGGCAAAAATACGTCCCTTTGCAGCTATAAGACCAAGGCCATCATTGGCAGCCCAAGTCAGTGCTTTGCCTTATGATGTGGTTTCTAGAGAAGACGCATGGCTTCAGGCGAAAGATAATCCATTAAGTTTTTTCCATATAAGCCGTCCAGATATCCATTTTCCTTCATCTAAGGAAAATCACTGGCAAGAGATCCACAAGAAAGGGAGAGAGGTGTTCTTTAGACTATTGGCAGAAGGCAGTTTATACCAGGATGAGAAGCCATATTATTATTTGTACCGGCTAACTATGGGTAAGCATTCCCAGACTGGTCTAGTAGCCCTGGCTAATTGCCAGGAGTATTTGGATAATATTATAAAAAAACATGAATTGACCAGACAAGAGAAGGAAGATGATCGCACTTGGCACATCAAAATTCTTGAAGCTCAAACAGGCCCAGCCTTTCTAATATATAAATCTGATGGTCAATTGAATAGACTGTTTCATAAAATCCAAACAACACCACCCGAGATAGACTTTATTGCAAATGATGGAGTAAGACATTCATCCTGGACAATTACAGATGCAGATATTATAGAAAAAATAACCGAATATTTCAGCAAGATACCAGCATTATACATTGCCGATGGACATCATAGGATTGCAGCTGCTAATAGAATTTATAAAGAATGGAGAGGTTTAGGTGGAAGTGCTTGGTTTCTTTCTGTAATTTTTCCCCATGACCAAGTTCAAATTCTGCCTTACAACAGGGTTGTCACAGATTTAAATGGATTAACCCCTCAACTGTTTCTGGATGCTTTAAGAAATGTCTTTGAGATTCATGACTCAGGACGCGCTATTCCACGGTTAAAACATGAAATTTGTATGTATTTCCAGTGGAAATGGCGAACATTAAAATTTAAATCCGATTTGATAGATTCATCAAACCCTATAAATGATCTTGATGTTCACTTACTTCAAAAGCATGTTTTAAAACCAATCCTGGGTATCGATGATCCCAGGACTAGCAAAAGGATAGCATTTGTGGGCGGCATCAAAGGCCCTAAAGAGCTCGAAAGGTTGGTAGACATTGGCCAGTTTACATGTGCATTTTCTCTTAAACATGTATCTGTAGATGACCTGATCCATATCGCTGACTCAGGAGAAGTCATGCCCCCTAAAAGCACCTGGTTTGAACCAAAACTCAGAGATGGTTTGTTTTCATACCAGCTCTGGAAACCAACTCTGCCTTGACAGAATTTAACCTTACAATAACTTTTCCATATGGAACAATCAGAACAAAGAAAAAGAAAAAAACGAGCAATGATGCTAGGCTTAGGCTTGGACTCCGATGGACATAAACGCATTACCAAGGGAGAAAACTTTACTTTAATTGGCGGAAGCAAAATTACCCATGAAGCTATGACTGAGACCGTCATCAAAATTAATGAAAAATTGTCCAGGAAAGGAAAAACCCTCGATACAGTAGAACACGAAGAGTTTAATGACATCGCCCAGGAAGTAGGCCTGCATCCAATAAAATTAAAAATCCCTCCCAATAATTAATCTGCATTGATTCGTTTTAAAATCTTAATCGGAGTAGTTATAACTCTCCATTAGCAAACCGTCCAACAATATGGTTTACTGTGTGAGCTACTAAAAGTTCTTTTTCTTAAACGCCTGTATAGGTGAGAATTTATTCTTTAGCAGATTATGGCAAACCTGGAATTGTCTCATTATTGTTGGTTAATTTAGGCTTTCAGCAATATCATAAAACAACCTTAGGCAAAGTTATTGCGCTTAACTCAGCAACGTTTTTTGTAATTGATGGTGAATGTTTGTCTTAGAAGGATTCCTCCGCCTGGCAAATTGCGGGGTGTGGGTTAAACCATGATCTCGTCGGAGCTACTTATTATTGGATCCTCGTAAGCTTCATAAAAAAGGTTTACCAATTAAACACAGAGTTGTAAAAACTTAGTGTACAAGGAGAAGAATCCAACATTGATTGCTACCGATGAAATCGTTTAAATAAACCAAACTGCCATATTTCTAAAAAAATTCAGTCGCAAGGTTATGAAAGATTAACTATGTCCTTGCTTGATATTAATTATTTGATTAATAACATTCTCCTATGCAAAAAAGTGACATTATCCAGAATCTCGTCGGCGTTTTAAAACTTAAAAATTTGAATAATTTTTCCGTAGTTGTTGGATTCGATGGGTTCGTGGATGAAATTATATCTGTCGTACTTGAGCGCAGGAGCTTAAATGATTGGAGCGCTGTACCAACGATACATGAATTTGGAGAGATAATTTTAGCTGCCGCTGGCAAAAGCAGTCTGCGTGAGATAATCATTCATAGGGTTGACCCCGGTGGTTGTGCAGTCAACATGGGAGATGGCCTTCAGATGCTTGGTATCGAAGTGAATTGTTTCGCCACGCTTGGCAAGCCAATGCATCCAGCTTTTTTTGAATTTGCTAAAAAGTGTAAAGTTTGTAATTCATGGGGCTCATCGCCCGGGAGAACCCTGGCATTTGAATTTTCCGACGGCAAATTAATGTTTAGCTCAGTTACGCAATTAGCTGATTTTAAACCTGAGTCATTAGATAATGAACTTGCTGATGGAACGTATTTAAATTCCTGCTCGAAAGCGCAACTCATTGCATTAACAGACTGGACCCTGTATCCGCATATGACAGATTGCTGGATAAAATTAAAAAAGGATGTCTATTCAAAGTTATCTCATAAACCTTATTTTTACTTTGACCTTGTGGATCCATCGAGCAGGTCCTTGTCTGATGTGAGCCGAATGCTTGATATATTGAGTTCATTTCAGAATCATGGTCCAACCATCTTAGGCTTAAATCTGGCCGAGGCCCGGGTTGTAGGTAAGGCCTTAGAAATTCAGTCAGCCAATGACTCCCCGGACACTGTAAAAGCATTAGCAGCTCAAATACGCCAAAGATTAAATGTTGATCAAGTCGTAATTCACAGTATCAAATTTGCAGTTGTGGCTGAGAAAGACTGTAACTTTTATTATGAAGGTCCTTTTTGTGAAAAACCTAAAAAAAGTACAGGCGCAGGCGACAGGTTTAACGCCGGTTATATAGCTGGACTTCTGTTAAAGTTAGATCCTGTAAGCAGGCTGGCTTTGGCTAGCGCAACATCTGGCTTTTTTGTGCGGCATGCTAAGAGTCCCACGTTAGTAGAGCTTGAAAACTTTTTAGAAAATTGGGCAAATAATAGGCTTGATTAACCTCTAGTTCCTGGCTGCCTATTAAAGCCTATTTGAATAGGCATAGGGTCAAGTTCTTGATATAAAACATAAAATGCTTGATTTACCGCTGGTGATAAGTATATTCGATTATGCAGCCAGATCGCCATTTTATGAGTCCTTTGTCAAGTAAAAGTTATTTGATTCATTTTCGTTCAAAAATCTTTCTTATCTCTTGCTGCTTTGCTTTGATCTGGATACTTTCATGGACCTGTTTTTCTTATCCTTTTAATAATTCTGTATTTTTATCATCTATCTTTGGGCTCGTAGAATTACTTATTATTTGCAGTATTCTTTTAATGATTTGCACAATCCTTAGCTGTATAGGAAAAAAAAGGGCTGAAAAATTCAAATGCGCTTATGAGCAGGCTTTAAAAGAACTTACGGGATCCAAAGAACAACTCGAGGATATTTTTAAAAATGCCCCTATCGGTATTTACAAAACTACACCTGAAGGGAAAATTATCATGGCAAACCCGATGCTAATTAAAATGCTTGGCTTTGATTCATTCGATGACCTGGTTAAAAGGGATCTATCCAAAAACGGGTTTACAAATTCGCATCCGAGGGGAGAATTTCTAAAAATGTTTGAAAATTCGGATAGAGTTGTCGGCTACGAGACTTCCTGGAAGAAAAAGGATGGATCAATCATCTATATAAGAGAAAATTCTAGAGCAATAAAGGATGAGAAAGGTAAGATTCTTTTTTTCGAAGGCACTGTCGAAGATATAACCGATCGGGTTGAATCTCAAAAAAAACTCCAGGAGACTCAAGAACAATTGAATCTTATTCTTAATACTGTAGAGGAAATAGTCGTTTATCACGACAAGGACTTGAGAATCAAATGGGCGAACCAGTCTGCTGCAAAATCATTGAATGTAACCCAGGAAATTTTAATTGGCTCATATTGCTACCAGGCCTGGCATGGTCGGGATAAGATATGTGAAAATTGCCCTGTAGACAAATCGATAAAAACAGGATTGTCTCAACACGCAGAAATCAAAACCCCAGATGGTAGATACTGGTGGATATCTAGCACCCCAGTGTTTGATGATAAAGGTAATACGATTGGAGCTGTAGAGGCCGCTCAGGATATAACAGAACGTAAGAATTATCAATTTACTATTGAAAAGTTAAACGCTGAACTCGAGCAACGGGTGAGGGAAAGGACTATGCAGCTTGAAGCATCGAATCAGGAACTAGAAGCTTTTAGTTATTCAATTTCGCACGACCTGCGTGGGCCATTGCGACACATAAAAGGTTTTGCACAAATGCTCAGGGAAACAACAGAACATTTGCTCTCTCCCGAGCATAAAAAATACATCGATAATATAAACAGATCTGTTGCTGAAATGAGTAACCTTATCGATGCATTGTTAAATTTTTCCAGACTTGGAAGGGCTGAAATTAATAAAATTAAAATAGATCTGAACACCATTGTTCAGGATATAATTAAACATGAAAACGAAGTCTGTAGCTTAAAAAAAATCAACTGGATCATTGCTGCATTGCCTGAAGTTTATGCCGATCCAATACTTCTCAAACAAGTTTTCAATAACTATATTAGCAATGCCATTAAATATTCAAGAAACTCTCCAGATCCCACAATCGAGATAGGCTTCGATGATTCTAATCCGAATGAATTTATTTTCTATGTCAAAGATAATGGCGTGGGTTTTGATATGAAGTATGCAGATAAATTGTTTTGTGTTTTCCAAAGATTGCATAGTTCAAGCGAATTTGAAGGCGTTGGCATAGGCCTTGCCAATGTCCGTAGAATCGTATCAAGACACGGAGGAAGAGTATGGGCTCAAAGCCAACCAAATAAAGGGGCAACCTTCTTTTTCTCTTTGCCTAAATAAAGTGTTTGTCTTCAAAATACCTGTTTAATTAGTTCAAAGCGTGCGTGGGAATTTGTGGATTGGGCTTCCCATTTTCCATAAATTTCTGAAAGTTTTTATAGCAAATATTTAATTACTGCTATTGGTATGGATCCGTTTTTTTAAAAAATTAATGCTTGGGAATATCAGAGTAAAAAATTCGTGTTTCCACTTAGACGGAATGTTTGACTTTAGGGCGTCATTGAAATAAATTGATTCAATCAGCAAAAAAGTAGCATTTTGATCTTAAATACGAAAATGTTGTTTACCACAAAGTGTATGAAGAAAGGTTTTACATTAATAGAATTGTTAGTAGTGATTGCAATCATTGCAATATTAGCGGCCTTGTTATTTCCTGCATTAGCAACAGCCAAGTCGAAGGCACAAGGTATCCATTGCATGAATAGCAACAAACAGCTAACAATGGCCTGGTATTTGTATTGCCAGGAAAACAATGATACCTTGCCGTTTGCTTATGGTTCCTTACCACAGACTGCTATTTATGCATGGGTTACAGGGGCATTAGATCTTTCGAATCCAAGGGCACAAGATAATTGGAATCCTGAAACAACTTTGAAAAAGAGCCTCTTATGGAAGTATTGTGGCAATAATCTTAATATTTGGAGATGCCCCGCAGATCATTCTATGGGGATTAATTCTCAAGGTCAGAAAGTTTACAGGATCAGAAGTCGGTCTATGAGCAATTGGGTAGGTGGTAATGGTGATACCCCGGAGAATGGATACAAGGGATACTGGGGACTTAACGGCAAATGGAAAGTATATAGAAAACTAGCAGATATGAAGACACCTGGACCGGCTATGACGTTTGTTTTATTAGACGAACGCGAGGATAGCATAAACGATGGATACTTCGTTACTGAAATGGATGGTTATCCTAATATCTCCAGAACAAAGATTGTGGATTATCCGGCCAGTTATCATAATCGAGCAGCTGGGTTTTCTTTTGCTGATGGACACTCTGAGATTCATAAATGGGTAGATCCCAGAACAACGCCGCCCATAAATGTCAATTTACAGCTTAACATTTCTTCACCTAATAATAAGGATGTCTTCTGGATGCAAGAGCGGTCAACACGTGAATAACAGGATTTTCAATTGAAACTTTTTAAGCAAGTTTTAGCCATCAATGTTAAAAAGTTGCATCCCGCTCGGTTGCTCGCTTTTTAAAATGAGTGTCCATAAATCATTTTATAGGTCAAAGCACGAAAATTATCGGGCTTCAGGCTAAATGCGCTGGTGAAACTGTTAATCAGGTTAATTCAGGTTATCTAGATTACGGACTGTTGCTATAGACTTATTCTTGGATGTTATGATTTTAAGAGCATCTTTTGCTGGTTTGAAATATGGAGCTGAACTTACTAAATCTTTAAGGATCATAACTGCTTGCTTTTGATTTCCTGAATCATACAGTGCTTTACTGAGGATAATTTTTAGGTTTGGGTAGTACGGCATAAGTTTCACAGCTTCTGAGTACTGGACAATTGCATCATTATATAATTGGAAATCTTCAAGAAGAGAACCGTAGTTGAATCTAATCTGCCAGTCGTCTGGTTTTTTGGATAATGCCTGTTGATATAAAAAATTGCACTGTTTGAAAAAGTTTTCTTTTTGGAAAAGTTTTAACCGTCTGTCGAGTAATGCTTCAGCTTCTTTTTGTTTTTTATCATGATCAACCTGGTCCAGAAATGGTGGTCTTGAACAGGCACGAATAACTGCTGCAAAAATATTTATCTGGTCCCAGGCACTATAAGCAAGGGCTTCGGCACATTGTGCTTTAGAAGGAGGATCAGTAGCGTTAATATAATGACTGAAGTCGGGTATGTTAATTATTTTTTGAAAAAGGGTTTTAGCTATAAAATAATCTCCATCAAAAGTAAGATGTACATGGTCGGAAAACGCTTGAGAGCCTGCAATGCCATACTCACTAATATTCGGGTCAGATAAGGATTTTTCGATATCTGCTAAGAAGATGTTAGTATTATTTAATTCGAATGGTAAATTACGGATAATTTGGTTTATTTGGGAGTCAGTCCTGAACTGAAGCGCATCGTAATCTCGTGCATTAATGTAATATTGTTTGGCATTAGTTGCATCTCCTGAACTAAGAAGACACCGTGCTATTCTGTAGTTAAGTTCTGCATGCAAAGCATCTATTTTGATGGCATTATAATAGTGGGCTATTGCATTTGAGATGTTGCCCGAGTTTTCAAATTGGATGCCCATAGAGAATTCTCTTTCCCATGTCTGAAGCTCATCTTTAGTCAGGTCGGACCTATGTAAAGATCCCAGAGGTGGGCAGTCTTTTAAATTAGCGCCGACTGTACAGAGTAGGATTTTCGCATTGTTTTTTAATCCCAAGTTACAGATATCGATCAAATTTTTTCGAAAGTTTTCGTACACATAGCGACGCTGGATGGCATCTGGTGCGAGTCTAAACTTTCTGAAATAATTCATGTCTTGTGCAACGGCTGAATCTGGACGAAGGGAGTCAATAATCGAACTGGCAATTTGTACAATCTTAAACTGCTGAAGCGCAATAATTGTTCTTATGAGATTGATATGCGGCGTGATGTTGAATCTTCCTGGACTTGGTGAGTATTTTCCGCACATTTCGTTGTTGCCCATATAGATGATGAATAAATCTGGCTGCAGTTTGCTGCAGTCTTGAGCTATGCATCTAATAGCGTGCGAATTAATCCCGCGGGTGGCTGTGTTAATTATTTCAATTTTTTTATCAGGAATATTATTCTCTAACATTACTTGAAGAATTCTGGAAAAGCTAAACGCTGGTGCTGGAGTCCCCTGAGCAGCTGATTCTCCTAAAACAAAAATCCGGATTGCATTAGTGTTTTTATTCTCTGAAAAAAAATATGGCAATGGTTGAGTTGCACGAATTGATGACATAAACCGCCATGTAAATCTGGCGTTTGTTATCAGGTAGCCTTGACGGTCGGATTTGATAAAAAAATCAACAGGGTAGCCTGCACCAATTACCGATAACAACACCTCTATGATTGCTAAAATAAAAACCGAAAATATAAATAAAAACGCGCAGCGATATAAAAATAACCTTCCGAATTTTTTAAAATTCTTCATTTCAGATTATTTTATTTATAGTACAAAGCCAAATTGCTGAGTGGCTTTTGCTATTCGTAAAATATAGCGTAAAAAAATAAAGTCAATCATTCCCGTATTACAAAAGTACTTTTTCATTATCCGATGAATGAGGTTTAAATAGAGAACAACCAAAGATCCGCTTGTAACGTTTATAGGCGTTAAAATCGTGATTGATCCCTGGAAAACACCAATGAGTTTTCTCGACAAAAAGCTCTTAATTTATCATTTTATTAATCATGTCTGGACCATGTGATAATTCTAATAATCAGAGTATTGAGAAGAAATCGAAGGTTTTTTTGAAAAGACTGGTAAGCTCAATTGTGTTATGGGGTTTAGTGATTCTGGCATTGTTCCTGAACAATTCTTTTTTATCTGATTATGTATTTTTAATTTTAATGATGGTAATTTCCGGGTTTGGTCTAATGGAGTATTACAGGATTATAGAACTTCGTGGGCTACGTTGCTATAAGTGGTGGGGGCTAGCAGGTGGTCTTTTGTTAATGGTGTGTACATTTTTTTATTTGTCCGGCAGGTGGGTTAAGGTTAGTCATCCGGCCAAAGCAAACGATTTTGAGGTTTGTTTCCTGATATTATTCGTTCTTGGCTTATGTGTTTGGCAGGTCGTATTGGGAAAGAAGAATAATGGTTTTCTATCTGTTTCGGTTACATTGTTCGGTTTAATGTATGTGCCGTGGTTATTGAATTTTATCCAGAAAATAAATTTTTTGCCCGGAGGCCATGGCCCATGGTACGTGTTATTTTTTATTATCGTAACAAAATTTAGTGATATCGGTGCATATGTTGTAGGAAGTCTAATAGGAAAGCATAAAATGGTGCCTTCAATTAGTCCTGGAAAGACATGGGAAGGATTTTGTGGCGCGATTGTGTTTTCGTTGTTATCTGGAGTTTTTTTAGTTTTTTACGGAGGTTCAAGGCTCGGGTTGATTAATATAGCAAATGCGATGATTTTAGGTGTACTACTAGGCGTGTCTGCAATTGTTGGTGATTTGATTGAGTCATTATTGAAGCGCGAGGCTGGAATAAAAGATTCAGGCCAGCTATTCCCTGGGATAGGCGGTGTGCTTGATTTGATTGATAGTTTATTGTTCAATGCACCGCTGATGTATTTATATTTACGTCATGTGTTAAGTGTTTAAAGTAATGAAAAGGATAGTTTTATTAGGCAGTACAGGCTCAATAGGATCCAGTACAATTAAAGTCACAACTGATCTTGCTGACCGACTGAAGTTAGTAGGATTGGCCGCAGGGAGCAATGCTGAACTTTTGATAAAACAAGCAAAGGCCATCTCACCAATAGCAGTTTGTATAAACAGTAGAGATCAGGCTGAAAAAATTCGAGAGGCGCTAAATAAAAAAGTTCGGGTCTTATATGGCCCGGAAGGTTTGATAGAACTAGCCACCTTGCCCGAAGCAGACCTGGTTTTGATCGCTATAGTGGGAACAGCAGGTTTGGCACCAGCACTAGCAGCTATTAGAGCAGGGAAAGACATAGCAATTGCATCGAAAGAAATCCTGGTCATGGCTGGTGAAATTGTTATGGCCGAAGCCAAAAAACACGGCACAAAAGTGTTAACTGTTGATAGTGAACATTCTGCAATTTTCCAATGTTTAGATGGCAAACCTATAAATACTGTCAGACGTTTAATACTAACAGCTTCAGGAGGTCCGTTTAGAAAGACGCCACGAGAGGAGTTTCGCAATATAACCCTTGAAATGGCTTTGCAGCATCCATCATGGAAAATGGGAAAAAAAATCACTATAGATTCTGCTACTCTTTTTAATAAAGGCCTGGAAATGATTGAAGCAAAATGGCTTTTCGGAGTAGACATTGATAAAATTTCCGTGATCGTTCATCCACAAAGTATAATACATTCAATGGTTGAGTTTATAGATGGATCAATTTTAGCACAGCTATCAACACCCGATATGTGTCTACCGATTCAGTATGCGCTTACATATCCTGAAAGAGTTCAAAGCACAAGAGTCATAACAGATTTATGCAAGCTGGGGACTCTAACATTTGAGCCACCTGATGAATTAAGGTTTCCTGCATTACGTCTAGCCAGACACGCAGCAAAAATCGGCGGAACTATGCCTGCAGTGTATAATGCCGCAAATGAATCAGCTGTAGACGCATTTTGCTGTGGGAATTTAAGATTTGACCAGATAGCTGAGCTGGTGGAAGAAGTCATGAAATTGCACGAACCAATCAGGAATCCAACGCTGGAAGCGATACTTAAAGCTGATGATTGGTCGAGATTGGCTATCCGAGAGTTAATCGCCAGAAAGGCTAAGCAAAATTAACCAACGGCTGATGTCCGTGAGCTCTCTAAATCAAATATTGGAGACCTGTGCTGATTATTACCAATTACTGGTTTGAAAAGCACGTAATAGTAAATTGCTATAGTTTTGCAAAAAATGAAAACCAAAAAGCAAATTTAGGTTGGCAGGATCATCGGTTTCGATTTAAAGAATGAATATAGGTTATTGCTGATTATTGTCTTAGTAAAAGAAGACAGCTTTTTAATACGTGAACTAGAGAAAAAAACCTAAGAAAATAGAAAAGCTCATTAAACAAAGATCACATATGGAATTTAGACGAACAATTAAATACGAGGCCGACAGGGTGAAAGGGTTTGGCCGAGAAGTAATGAATGTGCCAGGCTGTGAGCAATTGGAGCATTGCATTCAATGTGGCACTTGTTCAGGAGTATGTCCCTTGAGTATTTACATGGACTTTTCGCCCAGGCAAATAATGGCAATGGTACGATCAGACTTCAAACGTGAAGTTTTAAGCAGTCGTACTATTTGGCTATGTGCATCATGTTACGCTTGTACGGTAGAATGTCCAAGGCAGATTCGCATTACTGATATTATGTATGAACTTAAACAACGTGCGATACAGGAAGGATTTTATCCGAAAGGCTTTTCGATTCCTGTCCTGGCCCGGGAGTTTGTAAATATGTCTAGAAATTTTGGCAGGATAACAGAGAGTTTGTTGGTAATGAAATTGATGTTAAAAACAAACCCGTTTGGAGCATTTGGTATGTGGAAACTGGGCCTGGGTTTGATGAGAACGGGAAGATTTTCGATGATGCCAGAGTCAATTAAAGGTCAAAAAGATCTGAAGAAAATGATGGAGACAGTGGATCAAATTTCAATGGATAAACTCAGAAAACAAACAGAAAACAAAGTCGCAGAACAAAAATAGTAGCATATGAAATTTTCATATTTTCCAGGATGTTCACTCAGAGGTACTGGTCGAGCGTATGAAGAATCGTTATTACCAGTAATGAAAGCTCTGGGTGTAGAATTGCAAGAAATTGAAGATTGGAATTGTTGTGGTGCAACTGCATACATGGCCGTTGATGAGGTTAAAGCCTGTGTAATGGCATCCCGGGACCTGGCTTTAGCTGAAAAAATGGGTAATGATGAGGTGCTGACACCATGTTCTGCTTGTTATCTGGTGTTAAATAAAGCTAAACATTACATAGAAGACGCGCCTGAAGTCTCAGAAGTTGTCCATAAATCATTGTCAACAGTTGGATTAAAATTAACAGGCAAGGTTCAAGTCAGGCATCCTCTTGATATAATTGTAAACAAGATCGGATTAGACGAAGTTAAAAAGAGAGTCAAGCGGCCATTGACTGGTTTAAAAGTTGCGCCTTATTATGGCTGCCAGATTATTAGACCATATTGCACTTTTGATGACCAGGCTGATCCCAAGACCATGGACCGGCTTTTAGAGGCACTTGGAGCTACCGTAGTAAAGTTTCCGTTGAAAACCAAATGCTGTGGCGGTAGCCTTACTGGCACATTACCACAGGTTGGCTTAAGATTGGCATATATTATTTTAAAGGAAGCTAAAAAACGTCAAGCTGACGTTATATCTACTGTTTGCTCATTGTGTTTGTTTAATCTAGATTCTTATCACGATAAGATTTCCTCAAGGTGGGAACCAGTAGCAGTTCCAACTGTATTTTTCACTCAACTGATGGGGCTGGCTTTCGGAATTCCAGAAGATCAGCTTGGCTTAAACAGGAACATTTTGCCATTCAGGCTTAAAGAATTAGCTTCTGCTAGATGATATTAGTGTGAATTATTAACTTATTGAATGAACATGGTAAGCAAGAATAACGAATTAAGGATTGGCTTTTATGTTTGTCACTGCGGTAGCAATATTGCGGCGACAATAGACGTTGTTTCTGTGGCGAAATATATTGGAACTTTACCGAATGTAGTTGTTTCTAAAGACTACAAATATATGTGTTCAGACCCTGGCCAGGAAATGATCCAGGCTGATATAAAACAACATAGACTGAATCGCATTGTAGTCGCGTCATGCTCGCCGTTGCTTCATGAACATACCTTCAGAACAGCAATTGAAAAGGCAGGGCTTAATCCATTTTACTTCCAGATGGTCAATATTAGGGAGCATGATTCGTGGGTCCATACAGACAGATTCCTGGCAACCGAAAAAGCCAAAGCATTGGCCCAGGCGGCTGTTTACCGGGTAGCTCACCATAAATCACTGGAGACTAAAAAAGTCCCGATTAAACCGGCCGTATTAATCGTGGGTGGTGGAATAGCTGGGATTCATGCGGCATTAACGTTAGCTGAATCTGGCAAAAAAGTATATCTGGTTGAACGCGAGCCATCAATTGGTGGGCACATGGCTAAGTTTGACAAGACGTTTCCTACGCTTGACTGTGCAGCATGTATTTTAACGCCGAAGATGTCGGCTGTCGGATCGCATCCAAATATTACCCTGTGGTCGTATTCTGAGGTCACAAAGGTGGATGGTTACGTGGGTAACTATAAGGTCACGGTGAAAAGGAAACCACGATATGTTGTGGAAGATTTATGCGTTGGATGCATGGAATGCATTAAAGCATGTGTTTTTAAAGAACCTAAGTTTTCAGACGAATTTAATGAAGGCCTGGGAAAACGTAAACCAATATATATTCCATTCCCGCAAGCAACTCCGCAGGTTGTTTTGATCGACCCGAATACATGCTTAAACTTAAGGACTGGTAAATGCAAGAAGACCTGCATGCAGGCTTGTGATCGTAATGCAATAGATTTTAATCAGAAGGAGACCTTTGTTGAAGTTGAGGTGGGTGCCATAATTGTGGCAACTGGGTTTAAAACATTTGATGCATCCAGGATTGCGAACTATGGGTATGGTAGGTACGACAACGTTTTTACTGCGCTTGAAATAGAACGAATGGTCAATGCGTCAGGCCCTACCGGTGGTGAGGTGCTCTTGCGTGACGGCAGTCATCCAAAAGCTATAGGTATTATTCATTGTGTAGGATCTCGCGATAATAAAACTAACAAATGGTGTTCGCGTGTTTGTTGTATGTATTCGCTTAAGTTGGCGCATCTATTGAAAGAGCATTCTGGCGCCGAGGTCTACAATTTCTATATCGACATGCGTACCCCAGGGAAAAATTATGAGGAGTTTTATGATAAACTTTTAACTGAGGGTGTTCATTTTATACGCGGTAGAGTAGGTGAGGTTACTGACTGGACGATGACACCCGAAGAAGAAGGAAAGCTAGTAATAAGAGTGGAGGATACATTGGCTGGCTTTGTACGAAGGATACCAGTTGATATGGTTGTTTTGGCAACAGGTCTGGAGCCACAGGCAGATTCTCAGGAAGTGCGCCGGCTATTTAATATGAGCTGTGGGTCTGAGGGCTTTTTCCTGGAACGGCATCCGAAACTTGCGCCAGTTAATACCTTTACCGATGGCATCTTTTTGGCCGGGGCATGTCAAGGGCCAAAAGATATTCCTGATACAGTAGCACAAGCCGGGGCAGCAGCAGCAGAAGCAATGTTGCTAATAGATAAAGGTTATGTAGAACAAGAACCGAACACTGCCTTTGTTTTAGAGAGCGAATGTTCAGGATGTAAGTCTTGTGTTAGCTTGTGCCCATACAATGCAATTTCGTTTGATGAAATTACAAAAAAGGCAAAAATAAACGAGGCCTTATGCAAGGGATGTGGCACTTGCGCGGGTGCTTGTCCGTCTGGTTCAATTGTGCAGAATTTGTTTGAAGATTCAGAAATTTTCAGCGAAATTAAAGGAGTATTGGCCTATGAATGAAAAACAGTGGAGTCCACGCATAGTTGCATTTTTCTGCAATTGGTGCACATACACTGCAGCAGATCTGGCTGGAGTTAGTCGATTAAAGTATGCGCCTAACGTCAGGGTCATCCGTGTCATGTGTTCCGGAAGGATTGATCCTCAATTTGTAATGGATGCATTTGCGCATGGTGCAGATGGAGTCTTGATCGGCGGGTGTCATCCGTTTGATTGCCATTATGTCGAGGGTAACTATAAGTGTTTAAGAAGATTTAAAATGCTTAAACGCATGCTACAAGAGCTGGGTTTTGAAGATGGTAGATTGCGTTTGGAGTGGATATCTGCAGCAGAAGGCGAAAAGGTCAAACGGGTGATAAACGAGATGACAGAGGAGATTACTAAACTCGGACCGCTTGGATTACCGGAAAAGTTCAAGGACTGGGACAAAGAAATTGATGCTTTAGAACACGAGGTTAATAATAGTCTGAATACTTCAAAACAATCGGAGGCAGCATATGAGCACTAAACCTAAAGTTGCATTTTATTGGTGTGCCTCTTGCGGCGGTTGTGAAGAAACAGTCGTTGATCTTGCAGAGGACATTTTAGGGTTGGTTGAAGCAGTGGATATTGTGATGTGGCCAGTAGCTATGGATTTCAAACGCCAGGACATAGAAGCTATGGCTGATGGCAGCATAGTAGCCAGTTTTATAAACGGCGCTATAAGAACTGATGAACAACTGGAGATGGCCAGGCTCCTGAGAAAAAAGAGTCAGATCGTTATAGCTTATGGTGCTTGTGCAGTTTCTGGAGGAATACCAGCTCTGGCAAATCTGAAAAAGAAAAAGGAAATCTTGGATTTTGTATATAATGGCTCTCCCAGCTCTGATGGTTCGGGCTCCAGACCAGCATGTCAATTTGATGAAAATGGAAAGAAATTAAGTCTGCCACGGTTTTGGGATGTAGTTCGTAGTTTAGATCAAGTAATTGAAGTCGATTACTATGTTCCAGGTTGTCCGCCGACACCTAAGGTAACAAAAGAAGCTGTAAAAGTCTTGCTGGAGGGCAAGCTACCGGAACGGGGAAGTGTGTTAGCTCCGGACGTAGCGTTATGCAGTGAATGTCCCAGACAATCCACCAAGCCCGTAGATCTTAAAATTACTAAATTTGTTCGGATAGTGGATAAAAAAGACGATGGCTCATGCTTCTTGGCTCAGGGTATCCTATGTATGGGTCCGGGCACCCGATCTGGCTGTGGAGCACAGTGTATTACGGGTAATATGCCATGTACTGGTTGTTTTGGGCCGACAAGTAGAGTCAAGGATCATGGTGCAAAGATCATGTCTTCAATTTGCTCCAATATAGCAGCAACTGAAGACACAGAAGTCGAAAAAGTGGTTCAGGGAGTAGCTGATCCTTTGGGTAGTTTTTATAGATACGGAATGTCTAAATGTCTATTAAAAGCACGAATTGACGTGCGCGAATCTAAAAACGATTAAACCTATATGTCATCGATAAAAAGAATTGAGATTGATCCGGTAACCAGACTTGAAGGTCATGGTCGAATAGAGATATTCTTGAATGAGGCCGGTGATGTTGACAGGGCCTATTTTCAGGTTCCGGAATTGCGTGGGTTCGAAATATTTAGCGTAGGCAGGCCAGCTGAAGAAATGCCACAAATAACAAGTAGAATTTGTGGCGTATGCCCCACAGCTCATCATATGGCATCGGTAAAAGCTCTGGATGATCTGTATAAAGTAGAACCCCCCACAGCTGCAAGAAAGATTCGAGAATTGGTTTATAATACATTTGTTTTAGAAGATCATGCTTTGCACTTTTATATCCTTGCTGGGCCTGATTTTGTTGTAGGACCTGACGCATCCAAATCAGAACGAAATATTGTTGGAGTGATTCAAAAGGTCGGTATAGATGTGGGCAAGAAAGTTATTGAGACAAGGAAAAGACTGAGGGAACTGATATCTTACTTTGGAGGCAAAGTTGTGCATCCGGTTCTGGGATTACCTGGCGGTGTATCAAAGGCCCTTGATGAAAAGGATTTGCCCAGGTTCAAACAATTAGCTAATGATGCCTTAGAATTTGCCGAATTTACCCTGGATGTCTTCAAAAAGATAGTGTTATCCAACAAGGACTACGTAAAACTGATTACATCCAGTGGCTACACACACCGAACCTATTACATGGGTTTAGTTGACAGCAATAACTGTGTAGATTTTTATGACGGCAAACTCAGGGTGGTGAGCCCGGATGGAAAAGAGTTCGCAAAGTTCGACGTGCAGAACTATCGGGATCACATTGCGGAGCGGGCAGAGCCATGGAGCTATATGAAGTTTTGTTATTTGAAGAAAGTTGGCTGGAAAGGTTTTGAAGAAGGCGAGAGCAGCGGTGTGTACAGTGTAGCTCCACTTGCACGATTAAATGCAGCGGATTCAATGGCTACTCCAAAGGCAGAAAAGGCAAGGAAAGAATATTTTGAGATACTGGGTGGTAGGCCTGTGCACCATACCCTGGCTAATCACTGGGCTCGGATTGTAGAAATGATTCAGGCTGCTGAAAAGATGGTTCAGCTCGTCAACGATCCTGATATTCTATCGAAAGATATTAGAAATATACCCACTCAGAAACCGTCTATAGGTGTCGGTGTTGTTGAGGCTCCACGGGGTACGCTAATTCATCATTATGAGACCGATGAGCGTGGAATAATCTCAAAGGCTAATCTTATTGTGGCTACGCAGAATAATGCAGCACGAATAGCGATGAGCGTTGATCGCGCAGCAAAAAGTGTGATTAGTAAGGGGCAGGTTAATGACGGCTTATTGAACATGGTAGAGATGGCATTCCGCGCTTACGACCCGTGTCTGGGCTGTGCGACACATAGCCTGCCCGGGCATACGCCCTTAGTTGCTAGCATTTATGACAAGGACCTGCACCTTGTTAAAAGGTTGGTTCAGGATTAACTAGTAATCCATAATCAGGTAATAACTTAACTTCACCCTGTGGTTTATATTTTATGGAAAAGGGTGAAGTGTGACCTGTTTTATTGTTTCTGGGGATCTGATTTTTACCATTTATGAGTTGGTTAAACGAACTTTTATGGGGTGAGTCTATAGCTCACTCGGTATTGTTAATAACCATTGTGGCGTTAGTTGGTGTTTTTATTGGAAATATTAAGTTTAAAGGTGTAGGCCTTGGTATTGCCGGGGTTTTGTTTTCAGGGTTATTATTTGGCCATTTTGGGTTTAAATTGAGTTCACATGTTTTTGAGTTTGCTCGTGAGTTTGGGCTGATTTTGTTTGTTTACACGATAGGTATTCAGGTTGGCCCAGGATTTGTTGAGTCGCTAAAGCGTCAGGGTTTATCACTAAATTTACTTGCAATGTCGATTGTTCTTTTAGGTGCAACCATAACTTTAGCCATAGTTTATATCGTGGGTATAGACATGAAGGTGGCTGTTGGGATGTTTGCCGGCGCGACAACAAACACCCCGGCATTAGCTGCTGCGCAGCAAGCGTTAAAAGGGATACCTAATATAACTGATGAGGCGCTTAAATTGCCCGGACTCGGATACGCCGTTGCATATCCGTTTGGAGTCATTGGCATTATTATTACGATGTGGATAATTAAGTTTATTTTTCGGATTGACATAAAAAAAGAGGGTGAGAAATTTGCAAAGCTTTCTCATGGGACTGCTGGTAAGATCGAATCAAAAAGTCTTGTCATTGAAAATCCAAACATAGACGGGGTTGAAGTTGCAAAGCTATCGGAGCTTGTTGGTTCGAATGTCGTTGTATCCCGTATATACAGAGATGCTAAGTTATTCGTTGCCCAGCCGACGTCAAAGATTAGCAAAGGCGATGTAATATTAGCTGTAGCTCCTGCTGAGGTTTTAGAAAGGCTAAAGATAATAATTGGTCGTGCTGCAGAAATAGACTTAAAAAAATTACCCGGGCCTGTTTTAAGTAAGAGAATAATCGTTACGAAGAAATCAGTTCTAGGTAAAACCATAGATGAATTAAGTTTGTTTTCGGACTTAGATATTGTGATCAGTCGTATAACAAGGAGTGAAGTAGAATTTTTGCCGAACCCAGATTATAGATTCCAATTTGGTGATGTGATAAATGTGGTGGGAGAGGATAAAGATATTCAGAAAGTATCTCAGGGGCTTGGAGATTCTCCTAAGGAATTGAACCATCCACAAGTAGCCCCTTTGTTTTTGGGTATTGCTTTAGGTGTGTTTGTCGGATCCATCCCAATCTATATTCCGGGGATCCCTGCTGCAGTTAAGCTTGGATTAGCCGGCGGACCATTATTAGTTGCTATAATATTGAGCAGGATTAATAGAATTGGACCTCTAATATGGCATATGCCAGCATCTGCGAATTTTATTCTGCGCGAGCTTGGAATTATTTTGTTCTTATCATGTGTTGGTTTAAAATCTGGAGATCAGTTTGTTGCCACGTTAGTGTACGGACATGGTTTACAATGGATGGCGTGGTCTGCTGTTATAACATTGATTCCGATAATACTTGTCGGTTTATTTGCACGGTTGGTGATGAAAGTTAATTTTTTAAGTATTTGTGGGTTATTGGCTGGAAGTATGACGGATCCACCTGCATTGGCTTTTGCAAATTCTATTGCTAACGGAGATGCACCTTCTGTGGCATATGCGACAGTATATCCTATGACCATGGTATTAAGAATTTTAAGCGCCCAGCTTTTAGTTTTGTTATTTTTGAAGTAGTTCTGTTTTATTAGTGGATTTAGTATTTTTTTCTTTCTCGAGGATATTTCGTTCCAGTCTTGTTTTAAGGGTGTTATATATAGGATTTGTAACCTGATTCAGTAATTGCCTGGCTTCGTCGAAGTTACCTTCTTTAATCTTCCATCTGACTATATGTGTTAAAACACCCTGACGTTCAATATCATCATTAGCCACTTTCAGAGCATATTCCCAGGCTTTTATAGCATCTTTAACTCGGTCAGGCTTAATCCCGTAATAAGTCTGGGCAAGGTCTGTAGCGATCAGGAAATTATTTGGTTCTAATGCTAACGCTTTATGGTAAAGTTCCATTGCCCTGTCAAAAACCTGTTGTTCTTTAAGATTATAATACTCCATTGCATCGATGCGGAATAAATATATGACTGTGGCCAGGTTACGTATATAAAGAGGCTCGGTAGGGTCTAGTTCTATTGCCTTTTCATAACATTTGAATGCGTTTGTTATTGGTCCATTATGACCATAATAATTACCTAAGTTGTTCCAGATAGCTGGGTTTGTTGGCTCTAAATCTCTTGCTTTAAGCCATTGTTGGTAAGCCTCATACTCCTTTCCTCGTTCATACAAGAAACTTCCAAAGGCAATACGCGCTCGAACATGGTTTGGATGACGGTTTATAAAGTCGACATATTTCTTTTCCATTGCCTCGAACTTTTGGTCGATTTTTATGGAGCGCAAAGCATCAGGAATTCCAGCGCCTTTATCATCAAATTTTTTTTCTTCTTTTAGCTGGGTGTCTAGATCAGCAATTGTCTGATCATCTTCGTCAAGAAGTTTGATAAATTCTTTTTCAACTGGATCGTTGACATCAGCAACATAAACCGACTTACCAGTAACTTGTTTGATAAAATTACTAGTAGTGATTGGCTTATTAGTGGCAAGCATGATGCCTAGCAATGCTATGAGTAGGTTAGTCATAATTATCATGAGTTTTTAGCCTTACTTAAGGCCTATGATTAAGATGATCAGGTCAATAATGAAAAGTAGTACTATGGTGGACTCAAGGATCATCATCCATTGGTTAGTCCTATCTTGTTGGAGCATATTATAGAGACCATCGAGCGTTTTAAGTTTGGTATCTATGGCAGCATGCCAATCGGCTAAATGGAACCTGGATGCGATGGTTTGATATATTCTTGCTAGGTGCCAATCGCCGAAGAATTTAGTTATGTTTGAAAGCTCGTCGCTAAATCTTGTTAGGTCTATTCTCAGTTCTCTGAGCTCCTGAAGTTTTTTCCTTTTGCTGCCACTATTGGGTACGCTTAAGTCTCTGTAAGCCCGTTCCAGTGCAGCATCCAGGATTCGGTCGTATGCCTCAAGTTCTGCAAGTTGCAAATTTGCTAGCTCCATCAAATAAAGAATTTCATCAAAGTTTTTTGGGGTATCTACTATCAATGCTGCGTCCCAGTCTATCACGACCAGGTCATGATCATAATAACTGAGAAATTTTGCTGTGGATTCTGTAGCCTCTTGTCGGGACAAGTGATCAATATCAAGCTCTTGTGTTAGTAAGGCGGCTATTTCTCTACGGTGTTCCTGATGCCATTCAAGTGTGCTGATTTTACGGCCGTTTTTATCCAGGACCGGCGATTCGATGCAAAATACTGTATAAGCTTCTTCATCTCCAAGCTGGGAAACAGGTCGAACACATATAGGAGATAATTCTTGCCTTACCAATTCAGCCAGCTTTGTTACCTCTTCTTGTAGAGTCCCAGTCGCGAATTTGATATCATGATAGCTTACAAGATCAGATATCTGGTCAACAGAAAATGGAATTCTTGCAGTTATACTGATAGCACCAACAGGAAATAGTTTTATCGTTTGATACATACGAATCGGTCCGTGAGGACCAATTCTTTCTAAAGCAGGCAACCTGACCATCTGCGGTGTATAAGAGTAAATTTGTCTAGGATTCCTTTTATTGGTATCCATTACAAATAAAGCCGTTGGCTGCCCCAGGAGTTCTAACATCGGCCTGCGTTTCAGCTCATGAGCTATATCGAACGCGTATATATAGACTACTTCGCCTTTGTATTTAGCAGAAGATGGTTTTGCCAACTCAGGCTTTTGCAATTCTTGTTGGACTATTTGATTTTCATTCATTACCTTAAACTATAATACTTTATGAGAAAGAATCCGTCAAAGAAAGTAATCTTATCCATTTTTAACTTTTGTATTAAAATTTCTTGCCACAGATTTGAAAAAATCTAATATTTCGGCCAAAAACATATGCGACGAGACAGTATAATTACCAAAAGAGCGGCATCGTTATCACCCTCATTGACATTGGCTATTGATGCTAAAGCTAAGAAGCTTAAAGCTGAGGGAAAAGATGTAGTGGGTTTTGGTGCAGGTGAACCTGATTTTGATACACCTCAACATATTAAAGATGCGGCGATAAAGTCGCTTCAGGCTGGCTTTACTAAATATACCCCGAGTAGTGGATTACCTGAGTTGCGGCAGGCAATAGCTGATAAGTTCAAGCGGGATAACGGGCTGGATTATAAGCCATCGCAAATCATAGTTTCCTGCGGGGGTAAACATTCCTGTTACAATGTAATGATTGCAATTTGTGAGGAGGGCGACGAAGTGATTATCCCGGCACCGTACTGGTTGAGCTATCCAGAGATGGTTAAGTTAGCGGGAGCTACTCCTGTCATAGTGAAGACGACTGAGGCTAATGAATTTAAAATCACACCCGATCAGTTATTATCTGCAATAACACCTAAGACGAAACTGTTTATCCTAAATTCTCCATCGAATCCAACCGGCACAGTTTACACGAAAGAAGAGATCAAGGCTTTGGCTGACATATGTTTGGATAAGGGTGTTTTTATTATGAGCGACGAAATATATGAAAAATTGGTATACGACGGCACAGAGCACGTGAGTGCAGCAAGTTTTTCTTCTGATCACTATAGTAACACCATAATAGTGCATGGTTTTTCAAAAGCTTATTCTATGACAGGATGGCGGCTTGGATTTTTGGCTGCACCCGAACCAATAGCCAAAGCTATTGATGCTATTCAAAGCCATAGTACAAGTAATCCGACGTCATTTGCTCAGAGGGGTGCAATTGCCGCTCTAACTGGACCTCATGATCATTTAAATGTTTGGCTTAGTGAATTTTCAAGACGTAGAAATTATGCATGGCGCCGACTAAACGAGATTCCGGGAATAACTTGTATTAATGCGAAGGGAGCTTTCTATTTGTTCCCAAATATTTCAAGTTTCGGATTAAGCTCTACTGAATTTTGTGCACAATTGCTCGAAAAGGAACTGGTAGCGGCTGTGCCAGGGATCGCATTTGGCGCAGACGAATGTATTCGGATTAGCTATGCAACCAGTATGGAAAACATAGAGAAGGGTTTGGATCGGCTTGAAAGGTTCTGTAAATCTTTAAGCAAATAGCCCTCAGAAATTGGAATTTTGATTTTTATATTAGCCTTAAAAACTCAGGCAAGTTATTTTATTTTGTTGATCCAGAGGGGGGGTGAAGTTAGCCTGCCTTCATTTATTTTAATAGTTCATGAACTTTTTTGACTATTTAATGTCATTTTAGTATGATGCCATTAATGGAACCAGAGAATAATATTATCGAAATCCATGATAGTTCTGGTGGTGAAAAAGGACAAGCCCCTTCCCGACCAACCACACCATTATATCCAAACGAATTACCAATTCTTGGTCTGATTGATGTAGTGGTATTTCCAGGGATGTCAGTGCCGCTAATAGTAGAGTCACCATCTAGCATACGGTTAATTGATGATGTTGTAGCTGGCAATAGGATGATTGGGCTAGTTCTCCAGAAAAACCCCGACACAGAATCACCTAAGCCCGAGGAATTACACAATGTGGGATGTTTAGCAAGGGTTGTTAAAATGTTAAAATTCCCAGACGGGTCAATTCGATTATTGATAGAAGGGTTAAAGCGGCTCAAGATTAAAAAGTACATAGCAACAGATCCATATTTAAAAGCTGAGATTGAGATTTTAACTGAAATAATTGATGAATCATTGGAATTAACGGTGTTGCAAAGAAGCGTTAGACAGCTTTTTGATAAAATAATGGATCTGTCACCGGGGATTTCAGAGCAACTGAGAATTGCAGTTTTAAATACAGAAAACCCAAGCAGGCTGGCGGATTTAATTGCTGTCAATTTAGGAATAAGTTTGGAGGAGAAACAGACACTCCTGGAATTAATAAATGTAAAAGAACGACTTTCAAAATTGCTGATATTCCTGAACCGTGAATATGAGGTTTTGATTCTAGGCTCAAAGATCCAACAAGAAGTAGCATCTTCTATTTCCAAGAGTCAAAAAGATTATTTCCTAAGAGAGCAAATGCGCGTAATCCAAAAAGAACTCGGAGAAACAGATGCTACTACAGCCGAATTGAACAACTTAAGGGAATTAGTTGAAAAAAATAAATTACCGGAAGAGGCCAGGCAAGTTGCATACAAAGAATTGGACAGGCTCCAACGTATTCCCCCGAACTTTGGAGAATATATAGTCATAAGGAATTACCTTGATTGGCTAATAACAGTTCCTTGGAACAAGTTCACAGATGATAAAATAGATATCAAAACTGCTGAGAAAATCTTAGATGATCAACATTATGGTTTAAAGAAAGTTAAAGAACGGTTGCTTGAATATATAGCAGTTGTAAAATTGAACAGTCAGATTAAAGGTCCGATCCTTTGTTTGGTTGGGCCCCCCGGTGTAGGTAAGACATCATTAGGAAAAAGTGTAGCTGATGCATTGGGCCGCAAGTTTGCAAGGATCTCTCTGGGTGGCATGCGCGACGAAGCTGAGATCCGTGGACATCGACGGACTTATGTCGGCGCTATGCCGGGACGAATTATTCAAACTTTAAGACGTGTCGAAAGTAAAAATCCCGTAATACTGCTTGATGAACTTGACAAGATAGGCTCGGATTTTAGAGGTGACCCTGCATCAGCGTTACTCGAGGTGCTTGATCCTCAACAAAATAGCACATTCTTGGATCATTATCTTGATATACCGTTTGATCTTTCAAAGGTCTTATTTATTACAACTGCAAATTGGCTTGATCCTATCAGCCCAGCATTAAGAGATAGACTCGAAGTCATTGAATTGCCAAGTTATACCGAACAAGAGAAAATTGAAATTGCCAAAAGATTCTTGATCCCAAGACAACTTGATGAGCATGGTCTGAAAAGAAACCAGGTCATAATCCCAAAGACTACTATTCAGAAAATTATTCGTAACTACACACGCGAGGCCGGATTGCGCCAGCTCGAACGCGAAATAGCAAGTCTGGTTCGGAAGGCAGCTAAGCAATTTGTTTCCAATATGGAACTTGGCAAAACGGGTAAACCGTTACGTAATATCAGTCAAAATAATAAAATTAGATTTGATCCAGATGATCTGGATAAACTTTTAGGACCAATCAGGTTTTTATCGGAGACTTCTGAAAAGATTACGGAACCTGGTATTGTTATCGGTTTAGCCTGGACTCCTGTGGGCGGAGAAATAATTTTTATTGAAGCAACACGAATGCCGGGAAAAGGCAACCTCATTTTAACTGGTTCTTTAGGAGATGTAATGAAAGAAAGCGCTCATGCTGCATTAAGCTATTTACGCAGTCAGTCACTAAATATTGGAATCGATCTTACCGATTATGATAAATATGATATTCATATCCATGTTCCTGCAGGAGCGACTCCAAAGGATGGGCCTAGCGCTGGTGTAGCAATTGTAACAGCTCTGGCTTCATTACTATCTAAGAGAATAGTTTTTTCAGATCTAGCTATGACAGGCGAGATTAGTTTACGAGGCCGTGTGTTACCTGTAGGTGGCATTAAAGAGAAAGTACTAAGCTGTGTGCGCTCAGGTATCAAAAAAGTAATTTTGCCAAACGATAATCAAAAAGATCTTTATGATATCCCTGAAGAAATTAAAAGGCGCACTAAATTTTATTTCGTTAAGCGTATAAGCGATATTTTCCCAATTGCACTAAAACCTGCGGAACATTCAGTTAAAAAACCTGGAAGATAACAAGCCCCAATGAGAACAAATCCAACTACATTGAAATTTCACACAGAGGGCTACATCCCACTGTTGTTTGTTGTTTTAATCTTTTCTATTAAATCCAGTTTGTTCGCTCAGAATCAGTCAGCATCTACTATTCAAAGTGAAATTAATAATGCAAAAATTTTGGCAAACGAATTATATTTTCAAAGACCATCTGAAAACTATTCTGCAAGTGGTTCTTTTATTGTGCGATTTCAGGATGGTAGACGAACCAATATTGATGTTACGATAACGGTGTCTGTGGAAAACAATAGTTGTGCCTGGAGATACGACATTCATGATGGTTTTAAAACCCGACTTTTGGTTATATCTGATCAGGATAAAAACATTAATGTATGGACTTACTCTATTGCTAGTAATACTTTTACTCGCATAGAGCCAAAAAATTGGTACCAGCCATTTGCCGGAACTGACTTCTGGATTTTCGATTTGATGTATCCAGCTTTGCCTTGTTATCAATGGCCAGAACAAAAAATCGTAAAACATGAGATGCGCAAAGGCAGATCTTGTCGGGTTCTTGCAAGTATTAATCCACATCCAGGTGATGAAGGTTATTCAAAAGTATTATCATGGATAGATACTGAAACTAAAGGCTTAATTCGAGCAGAGGCTTATGATTCTAACGGCCAAATGATCAAAGAGTTTAATCTAAGCAAAGTGATCAAAAAAGACGGCTATTGGCAGGTTAAACAGTTGGATATTGTGAATAAGAAGAAAAAGTCTAAAACAACGCTTTTGTTTAATTTTGATTAATAAGTCGTTTTATCATCTTGGATAGGAGAGAGACTATTTTGTTTTGCTGGTACTGTCCCGTTGTATCGAAAATTGCAACAATAAATATGACGAATAAGCTCCACATTTGTTGTTAAAGATTCAAAATTCTGTACCCGAAGGACGCGCGCCAGAATCAAACCAATACCCTGTCAATTTAAACTAAAGGATTGACCCCAAACTCAGAAACATCTATATCATCAATGTTAAACTTCAAAAAAGTTTACGTTTGGCTAGTATTTTTCTTAGTTATTACTTCATATCATATATACATGAAAAAATCTAAACACCCAGAGTGAGCTCTGCAATTTAAAGTACCGGGCACAGAACTAAGACTCATTAGCGGCAGATATTACCTTTATCAGTACAAAACTATCTACGATAAAGCTAAACTTTGAGCATGAACAGCGGAATATGGTAGATCAGTACCGACGTGATGGATTTAATGTTATCCGCAAATAAACACGAATAAACACGAATGAACATAGTGCCCAAATCTTTTATAATAGCATCCTTTCGCTTTCATTCGTGTC
>Ga0207433_10000741_pt1 | contig 73871 bp, 63 predicted proteins | sample YelNatPaOPGAMG01_FD_187559 | JGI IMG/M metagenome (GOLD analysis project Ga0207433, IMG submission 187559) | Hot spring thermophilic microbial communities from Obsidian Pool, Yellowstone National Park, USA - OP-RAMG-01 (SPAdes) (version 3) | ecosystem: Environmental > Aquatic > Thermal springs...
GTCCACGGCACCACAGCCTCCATGGTGCTCAGAAACTGCTCTCGGCGACTGGGTCGGGAATACTTCTCGAAACTCGGCTGGCAGGCAAATGTTATCTGGCGCATCGCGTCCTCGTTACTCCTACATCATTAGACGCCAATGACGCGGATTCGGAACTTAATCAGAGGCTCCCTAAGACCCTTCAACGTCTGGCCCGACACGGTCGCGTCATCGGGTACCGTGTCGGCAAGCTCTGGCGATTTCACCGTTCAGACCTTGAGGGCCGGAATGATGGCTTCGTTTCCACACTCGACTCCGACACTGCCGAGCGGTACGCTTTAAGTACCACTCGTGCCCGCAACTAACAGGAGGTAATCCATGTTTGTTCGGACACGGTTTCAATATGGCAGTCTGCGGCTACGGAAGCGCGAGCGAGGTTCTGACGTGTGGGAGTTTCGTTATTACGAGACCAACCCGGTAGGCAAGCGGATCAGACAGAGCGTGATCCTTGGGGAACAAGCTCTGTACCGAACCGAGGACGATGCACGGAAGGCAACGCAAGCACTTCTCATGCGGCTCAACGATGAAGCTCCACGCGAGGAGATGGTAACGCCGACGTTCGGGGCTCTGCTCGATCGATACATCGAGCATGAGTTGCCAGAGCGACACTCCACCCGGAGTTCGCATCTGTCGAATATTCGGAAACACATTCGACCGCGCTGGGGCGATCAACCCGTAAACAAGCTGAAACCGATGGCGATGGAACAGTGGCTGCGTGATCTGCCGCTCGCTCCAAAGTCGAAGGTTCATATACGGAGCCTGATGCACCTGGTCTTGAAGTGTGCGGAGCGATGGGGAATCATTGAAATTGGCAAGAACCCTGTCACGCTGGTGCGCGTCAAGAATGCAAGCAAGCGGCTGAAGCGGCCCCAGATCCTCGAAGTGGCTCAGTTCTTCGAGATGCTCAAGCATCTCGCGGAGCCGTACCGCACGATGGTGATGGTGGCGCAGTGTACGGGACTTCGCATCAGCGAAATCCTGGGCCTGCAGTGGGGTGACTTCGATTTCGAAGCCCACACCTTTATGGTTCAGCGCAGCTCTGTTGGTGGACGGATCGATGCGGCGAAGACGGAATACTCGAAGGACTATGTTCCGCTCGACCTGCGTCTGGAAGAACTGCTGCTTCGGTGGCGGAGCTTCAGCACTTATTCCAAGGATGGGGATTGGGTCTTCGCCAACCCACAGACTGGGAAGCCGTATCACCAGGAGAGCCTCAAGAAGCGCCAGCTTCGCAGGGTCGCTGACATCATCGGTCTGCCGGAAGGGATCGGTTGGCATACGTTCCGCCACACCTACCGCTCCTGGCTCGATGAGACCGGCGCTCCGATGAAGGTGCAGCAGGAGTTGATGCGTCACGCCTCAATCCAGACGACGATGAATGTCTATGGAAGGGCGATGACAGATTCGAAGCGCAAAGCCAATAGCCAAGTCGTAGGGCTGGTGTTTGGCGAAACGCTGGACGTGAGAAAGGGGGACTTAAACACCACAGTCCTTCAATGAAGAAGGACTGATTAGGAGGAGCCATTTCCGATTGGGGGATAATGGGGTCTTGTTTGGGAAATCGAAGTCTGTAAGTGATTGATTCTTTGGTTGCGGGGGTAGGATTTGAACCTACGACCTTTGGGTTATGAGCCCAACGAGCTACCGGACTGCTCCACCCCGCAACTTGATAGTAACAATCCATACGGGTCGGGTCAAACCCGCTTCTGATGCGGCCCTCAACGGCATTTGCACATTTATGAGTTACTTTTCAACAGGTTCTCCCCCTCTGGCGGGGTGAGCCGCTTCAGGTTGCTCGCTCTCATTCATGCTCCAATCTGCGCTGCAGTCAAAGCCTGACGCTATCGGCACAGCATGCTTCCGAAGCGGGGCAAGCCAAAAACAGCCCTTCCCACTGATAAACTGAACAGGCCACCTATGTTTGACAATCTTTCAGAGAAGCTACAGCGCGCCTTCAAAAACCTTCGCGGGCAAGGCACCGTCACCGAAGAAAACATTCAGGAAGCCTTGCGCGAAATTCGCGTGGCCCTGCTCGAAGCCGACGTGAACCTCAACGTCGCCAAAGAACTCATCGAGCACATACGCGAGAGAGCCGTTGGCCAGCAGGTCATGACCGCGCTCTCGCCGACTGAGCAGGTCATCAAGATTGTGCGCGACGAGCTGGTCGACTTGCTCGGCAAAGACACGGCTCGCTTCCAGTTCGCTTCGCGTCCTCCCACCGTGATTCTGATGGCGGGCTTACAAGGCTCGGGCAAAACGACCACCTCGGGCAAGCTGGCCGCATGGCTCAAGAAGGGCGGCCACCGCCCCATGCTGGTTTCCGTGGACGTTTACCGTCCCGCTGCGCGCGAGCAGCTCAAGATCGTTGCCAACTCCATCAACGCAAAAATCTACGAGGGCGACATCAAAGGCGAGGCCGCCGGCACCGCGCTGGTCGAGCGTCTTGCCAAAGAGGCGCGCCGCGAGGCCGTCATCACCGGTTGCGACACGCTCATTGTGGACACGGCCGGCCGCCTGCACATCGACGACAACCTGATGGACGAGATGACGCGCCTCAAGGCGCTGCTGGTGCCTCAGGAAATTCTCTTCGTCGCCGATGCCATGACCGGCCAGGACGCCGTGCGCTCCGCCGAAGAGTTTCACCGCCAGCTCGCGCTCACCGGCGTGGTGCTCACCAAAATGGATGGCGATGCCCGCGGCGGCGCTGCGCTCTCGATTCGCCACGTCACCGGCCAGCCGGTCAAGTTCATCGGCACCGGCGAAAAGCCCGATGCCTTCGAGCCCTTTCACCCGGATCGCATCGTCAGCCGCATCCTCGGCATGGGCGACATCATGTCGCTCATCGAGAGAGCCGAAGAAACGCTCGACAAGAAAAAGTCAGAGGAGTTCGCACGCAAGGCGCTCTCCGGCGACGGCTTCTCGCTCGAAGACTTCCGCGATCAGCTCCGCCAGATTCGCAAAATGGGCTCGCTGCAAAACATCATGAAGATGTTGCCCTCCGTCGGCCCCTTTGCCGGCATGCAGCAAATGGCCGGCCAGGTGGATGAAAAGCAGTTCGTCCGCGTTGAGGCCATCATCAACTCCATGACGCCCTACGAGCGCAACCATCATGAGGTCATCTCAGGCGCGCGCCGCAAGCGTATTGCGAATGGCTCCGGCACCAGTGTCCAAGAGGTCAATCAGCTCCTGCGTCAGTACGCCCAGATGCGCAAAATGTTCAAGGGACTGGGCAAAGGAAACGTACTGCAGCGCCGCGCCATGGGCATGATGAGCGGCATGAAAGGCCTGGGGCGCTGACGGCTGGCGCTTATTGACGGCTCGCGCATCCATCACCTTCGAGCCAGTGTTCAGAGTAAAAAAGGATTCCCTCTCCACAGAGGGAATCCTTTTTTCAGGCTTTGATCATGGCCCCGGCAGCGCGTAGCCTTAGGCATATCTCGCGAACCTCTCCGTTGGGTGAGGTAATCACAATCTCTCCGTCGCTGCGTGCCGCCAGCGCAGGAAACTTCTCTCCCCATTCCACCAGCACCACTGCATCCTGAGTCGGCAGGTCGTCGAGACCAATCGCGGCGAGTTGGCGCTCGTCCTCCACGCGATAGAGATCCAGATGGCACAGCAGCACAGGCTGTCCATGACGCGATCCCATGTACTCATGCAGCAGCGTAAAGGTGGGGCTCGTCACCTCATCGGCATCCGCCGCACCCCAGGCCTCCGCTATCCCCTTCACCAGCGTCGTCTTGCCCGCGCCCAGATCGCCGCGCAGCAGCAGCAGCAGCGGCGGCCGCAGCAATTTCGCAATCCTGCGGCCAGCCGCAATCGTCTCCTCCGTGCTGTGGGTCGTCAGGTGAAGCGTCTGAGTGCTCTCGTTCATTGCGATACCCGCGGCAGTCCCTCCAGCCAGGTATACCCTGCAGTATCTTCTGCCGAAAATCCAAACGCTCGATGCAGATGCGCAATCGTGTCGGTCGCCAGCAGCGTGTGCTCATTCTGTTCTCGCACAGCAAAATCCGCAGCCAGCCCATGCAGATACACGGCAGCTTCCACTGCTACCCTCACCTGCCCGGGAAACTGCGCCACGCAAGCCGCCACAATGCCTGTCAGAATATCTCCACTACCACCCTTCGCCATGCCGGGGTTGCCCGTCGTATTGATCGCCATTGATCCATCTGGATGCGCAATCAGCGTGCGCCAGCCCTTCAGCACCAGCGTCACCTCATGCTCTTCAGCAAAACGCCGCGCCAGGCCTTCGCGATCCGCCTGCACCTCGCGCGTGCTCATCCCCGCCAGCCGGCCCATCTCACCCGGATGCGGCGTCAGCACCAGCGTACGTTCTGAGCCTCGCAGCTTGTCCTTATGCTTGGCGACTATATTCAGCGCATCGGCATCGAGCACCAGCGCCAGATCCTTGTTCTCGGCGGTCTTTTCGAGCAGCCCCAGCACAAACGCTTCGGTCTCTTTTGACTGCCCCATCCCAGGCCCCAGCGCCAGCACTGTCTTGCGCGTCAATAGTGCTTCCAGCCGCTTCGGTTCCAGGTTCGTGGCCGCAATCTCGCCCTCTGGCCCTTCAGTAAGCGGAACCGTCATCAACTCCGGCGCAATGCTCGCCACTTGCGGCAAAATTCGCTCCGGCACAGCCGCCGTTACCAGCCCGGCTCCAGATCTCAGCGCCGCCAGCGAAGACATCGAGGGCGCACCCGGCTTGCCCCATGCGCCACCTATCACGAGCACATGCCCATACAGGCCTTTGTTTGCATCGGCCGTGCGTGGCACGTCAAACAAACGCTTCGACGCACCCGCCCAACTCATTCGCAAATCAGAACGAACCGCTGCATCCGGCGAGCCAATCGGCGCCACCACAATCGGCCCATACGCACTGCCCGTCAAATTGCCGCACACATGCGCCAGCTTGGGCGCGGTGAAGGTCACCACCGCATCCGCGCGATACGCATCTTTTGACGAAAACTCGCGCGAGTCCGCATCCCAGCCCGAGGGCAAGTCCACGGCCACTACCGGCGTCTTCAGCGCGCTCAAGTGCTGCCGCAGCGCCGCCGCAACCCCACGCAGCGGCGGCTGAAATCCCGTGCCTACCACCGCATCCACCAGCAGATCGGCCTGCTGCAGCGCCTTGCGAAACACGCTCGTCTCGAGCGCCGTCTCTTCGGCCAGCAGATGCGGGCGTCCACCCCACGCCTCAAATGCCGCGCGAGCATCGCCCTTCAAATCCTCTGGCTTGCCCAGCAGAAACACCTGCACCAGCCGCCCCATCAACTCCAGCGAGCGCGCGGCAACAAAGCCGTCGCCGCCATTGTTGCCCTTGCCGCAAAAGACCACCACGCGCCGCGCACTGGCATACTCACGCTCTACAAAGCGCGCCACCGCGCCGCCCGCCGCCTGCATCAGCGCAAACGATGCCACATCATGCTCCGCAACCGTGACGCGGTCGGTGTCCTTCATCTCCGCTGCAGTCAAAATTTTCATAGCTACTCATTCTGATGGTCTGAGAGCGCCGGATGACTCCCCCGAACAGAAGAATGCAGCAAATCTCTAGCTCTTGCCCGGCTTAATGCCTGTCGGTGCTGCCTCCGTCTGAGGCCCGCTGCTGGTCTTCACCTCGGCCAGCGACGAGGGCCCGTCAATCGCGTACACACGATAGGCGTCACCCGGCAGAATGTGGTGCTCTTCCAGCGCCAGGCGAATGCGCTTCTGCAGTTCGCGCATCGGCGCCCACTGCTTGTTCGCCTTGGTGCGCAACTGCACCGGATAAATCACCTGCGAACCCTGAATCGCATCCACACCCAACAGCGTGGGGTCGGCCAGAAACAGATCGCTGAAGTCAGGATCATTGCGCACGCCCATCGCCGTATCGCGCAAGATCTTCATCACCTCTTCGGGATTCGCCGAGAAATCCACCGAAACATTGATCGTCGCCAGCGAGAAATCGCGCGTCTTGTTGGCCACCGTCGTGACCTGCGAATTCGGAATCGTATAGAGCGTGCCATCACCGTCGCGCAGAATCGTCTTGCGCAGTGACATCTCTTCCACCGTGCCCGTCAGCCCGGCCACCTTGATCACATCGCCCACGTTGTACTGGTCTTCCACCAGAATCAGAAATCCGTTCAGGCAATCCTTCACAATGGTCTGCGCCGCAAGGCCAATCGCCACACCGGCAACGCCCGCGCTGGTCAGCAGCGGGCCAAGATTAAAACCCAATAGCGGAAGTACTTCCAGCGTCGCCAGCACGCCCACAATCGCAATGCCGGTGGCGCGCACCACTCCGGTCAGCGTCTTCACCTGCCCCAGATGCGCGGGCCGTGTGGAGTGCCGCTCCGCCGAGCGCACAACACGATGCGCAATCACGCCCATCGCGCGTATCAGAATCCACGAGCCGAGCAGGATGACCAGCACGCGAGGCAGCTTGTTCCGCAAAAACTCCAGTAGATCGCTGAGGTAGTTCTGCCCCAGATCGCTAAAGAACTGGTCCGGGCGAATGATCACGAAATGTTGCATTAAAGGCGCTTGCATACCCAGTATCATGTGTTCTTTCAAAATCTGTTCTATCATCGCCTATCCGTCCGCGAAAAACCCAATTCCCATCTCCTTCTCCCCGTCATGGCAGTTCTTCCCTCGCGCCGCCAAACGACAAATGGCGTCTGCTTTTTCAAAAGCAGACGCCATTCCCGCGGCTTACGCCACGCGCTCTATAAAAACAGCGGAGCCAGTACCAGCGTCACCGTCGCCAGCAGTTTGATCAGCACATGCAGTGAAGGTCCGGCCGTGTTCTTGAAAGGATCACCCACCGTATCGCCCACCACCGCCGCCTTGTGCGCCTCGCTTCGCTTGCCGCCGTGCGCGCCGGTTTCAATGAGCTTCTTCGCATTGTCCCACGCGCCGCCGCCGTTGTTCATGAGCATTGCCATCAAAATACCTGCGATGGTGCCCACCATCAGCAACCCGGCCACGGCTTCCGCGCCGCTCAGGTTCACCGGTTTGCCATTCATCATCGGCATGTCGGCCATCTTGTCCAGGCTGAACGAGGTGCTGAAGTAGCGGAAGATAATTCCCACCAGCGTCGGCGTCAGCACCACCAGCGCTCCCGGCAGCACCATCTCCTTGAGTGCGGCGCCGGTCACAATATGCACGCAACGGCCATAGTCCGGCAGAGATGTGCCCTCCATGATGCCCGGGTTTTCGCGGAACTGCTTGCGCACATCCTCAATCACCGTCTGTGCCGCGCGGCCCACCGCCTTGATCGCCATCGATGAGAACAGGAACACCAGGGTCGCCCCAATCATCGCTCCCACAAACACCGGCACCGAAGCCAGGTTCACCGTGGAGAAGGTCCAGTTAGCCGGCAGCATCTGGCCCACCATCGAGAGCCGCTGGCCCACAATGTCATGCACTGACTGCAGGTACGCCGAGAACAGCAGAAATGCCGCCAGTGCCGCCGAACCCACCGCATAGCCCTTGGTCAGCGCCTTGGTCGTATTCCCGGCCGCATCCAGCTTGTCAGTCTTTTCGCGCGTCTCCAACGGCTGGTTTGACATTTCAATGATGCCGCCCGCGTTGTCCGTGATCGGCCCGAAGGTGTCCATCGCCAGAATGTAGGCCGAGGACGAGAGCATGCCCATCGTCGCAATCGCCGTGCCGTAGATGCCCTTTGCATACACTGAGACCGTCGTCACATCCTCAAGCCCCAGCACGCCAAAGTAGTAGCTCAGCAGCAGCGCCGCGCCAATCACCAGCACCGGCAGCGTCGGCGTTTCCATCGCTACCGCAAGCCCGCTGATGATGTTGGTCGCCGGCCCCGTTTCAGAGGCAAGAGCAATGCTCTTCACGGGACCAAAGCGTGTCTCCGTGTAGTACTCGGTGATGCGCACAAACAGGAACGCGCTCACAATGCCGCAGATGCCGCAGCCCAGCAGCCACCACCGCGCGCCCAGCATGAAGTAAACCGCCGCCGCAAACCCGGCCAGCGCCAGCGCCGACGTAACGTAATAGCCGCGATTCAGCGCATGCATCGGCTCCTCGTGCTCGCCGCTGCGCACCAGCGCAATGCCCACCGCGCTCGCCACCACATTGATGGCCTGCGCCACCAGCGGAAAGATGATGCCCCGCACGCCGAATACCGGAAATAGCGCCGCGCCCAGAATCATCGCGCCCACGCTCTCCGCCGCCGTGGACTCAAAAATGTCCGCGCCACGGCCCGCGCAGTCGCCCACGTTGTCGCCCACCAGGTCGGCAATCACCGCCGGGTTGCGCGGGTCGTCTTCCGGAATCCCGGCTTCCACTTTCCCCACCAGGTCCGCGCCCACGTCGGCCGCCTTGGTGTAAATGCCCCCGCCAAGCTGCGCAAACAACGCCACCAGCGAAGCGCCGAAGCCAAAGCCTACTAATTGATACGGAGCCTGCCGCGGATCATGCAGTCCGCCAAACGCCACAAACAGAACCCCCAGCCCCAGCAGCGAAAGCGCCACCACCACCAGGCCCGTCACCGCGCCGCCGCGCAACGCAATCTGCAGCGCCCGACCCAGGCTGCTGCGCGCTGCCGCCGCCGTCCGGATGTTCGACCGGATCGATACCGCCATGCCCGTCAGCCCCGACAACGCCGAGCACACCGCGCCAATCAGAAAGCTCACCACCACCTTCCACGCATACGGCCGCGTAAACGGCGAAATGGAGTAGCCCACAAACAGCACCACAGCCAGCGCAATCGCAATCCAGCCAATCGTGCTGTACTGCCGCTTCATGTAGGCTTCCGCGCCTTGCCGGATGGCATCGGAAATCTTCTGCATCTCGGCCGTTCCGTTGTCACTGCTGAGCACGCCGCGCGCAAAAAGCAGCGCGGCTAATAATCCAAAGACGCCAACAATCAATGAAATCCACAAATAATTGCTGTCATGCGCACTCACGGGCATTGCCGCCTGCAAAAAAAGCGTAGGCCGGCTGGGAAACGAAGAACATTCCACTCCTCCAGATAGGGTTCCACCCTGGTGCCGGACTTCTGACAGCAAGCCGGCGGATTATTGTTTTCACTTGCACAAACCGATGCAAATGCACTGAAAACGCGCATTAAAGCATGCGAGTAAAACGCCGGTCAATGCCACTTCTCACAGGCGGTATTCTGAATACAAAGGCCTTGTCTTTTCATCACGTAACAGCTTTTTCGCTTTCCGCTGCCGTGCCGCCCTGCCGCTGCACAGCCGTAGACTGAAGCATGTATACTCTTCAGTCGCCCCGGCGAAAAATACATCGAGTCCAATTGAAGTAGAGGAATCCATGGCCCAGTCCGCGGTCACCGCTGAAATCAAGAAGTCCAGGCACAGCAAAACCTCACTGTCGCACGAGCAGCTCATCGAGATTTACCGCCTCATGTACCTCTCGCGGCGCACCGACGACCGCGAAATCATGCTCAAGCGCCAGCAGAAGATCTTCTTCCAGATCTCCGGTGCTGGCCATGAGGCGTTCCTCGTTGCGGCAGCCATGGCCACCCGCCCGGGCTATGACTGGTACTTCCCCTACTATCGCGACCGCGCTCTCTGCCTCGCTCTCGGCAACACCGTTGAAGAGCAGTTGCTGCAGGCCGTCGGTGCCGCCGATGACCCCTCCAGCGGCGGCCGCCAGATGCCTTCGCACTGGGGCAATCGCAAGCTCAACATCGTCTCCCAAAGCTCCTCGACGGCCACGCAGTGCCTGCAGGCCATCGGCTGCGCCGATGCCGGCCGCTACTTCGCGCGCCACCCCGAGGCCGCCGCGAAGCATGACGGGGACTACCGCGCCTATAAAGACGTTCAGTTCCACGGCGATGAAGTCGTTTACGTCTCCATTGGCGAAGGCTCTACCAGCCAGGGCGAATTCTGGGAGTCCCTCAGCATCGCCTCCAATCTGAAGCTCCCCGTCGTCTTCGCCGTCGAAGACAACGGCTACGCCATCTCCGTTCCCGTTGAGGTCAACACTCCGGGCGGCAATATCTCCAGGGTCGTCAGCGGCTTCCCCAACTTTCACTTTGCTGAGGTGGATGGCACCGACCCCATCGCTTCCTACGAGGCCTTCCGCGAGGCCGTCGCCTACTGCCGCGCCGGCAAAGGGCCCGCGCTCGTGCACGGCCATGTCATTCGTCCCTACTCGCACTCACTCTCTGACGACGACAAGCTCTACCGCCCTGAGAGCGAGCGCCACGCCGACACGCAGCGCGACCCGCTCACCAAATTCCAGTTGTATCTCGTCCGCGAAGGCATCCTCGACGAAGCCGGCATCAACAAAATCGAACGCCAGGTCGATGAAGAAGTCCGCCAGGCCGCCGAGCGCGCCGTCCGCGCCGCCCTGCCCGCCAGCGACAAGCCCAGCATCCTGCGCCATCAATATTCAGAGGACTACGACCCCACCCACCCCGAGCTTCAGACCGAGCCCCAGTCAGAGCCAGACGCGCAGGAGCGCACCATGGCCGACCTCATCAACTCCTGCCTGCGCGATGAAATGCGCCGCGACCCGCGCATCGTCATCTTCGGCGAAGACGTGGCCGACTGCTCCCGCGAGGAGTATCTCGAAAAAGGCGAAGTCAAAGGCAAGGGCGGCGTCTTCAAGCTCACCGCCGGCCTGCAGGCCGAGTTCGGCAGCGACCGCGTCTTCAACTCCCCGCTCGCGGAGGCGTCCATCATCGGCCGCACCGTCGGCATGGGCGTGCGCGGACTCAAGCCCGTCCCGGAGATTCAGTTCTTCGATTACATCTGGCCCGCCATGCACCAGCTCCGCAATGAGCTCAGCGCCATGCGCTGGCGCTCCAACGGAACCTTCTCCAATCCCGCAGTGATCCGCGTCGCCATCGGCGGCTATCTCACCGGCGGCAGCGTCTATCACTCGCAGTGCGGCGAGAGCATCTTCACGCACACGCCCGGCATGCGCGTCGTCTTCCCCTCCAACGCGCTCGACGCCAATGGCCTGCTCCGCACCGCGCTCCGTTGCGACGACCCGGTCATGTTCCTTGAGCACAAGCGCCTCTATCGCGAGGCGTACGGCCGCGCGCCCTACCCCGGTCCGGATTACATGATCCCCTTCGGTAAGGCCAAGACCGTGCGCGAGGGCAGCGACCTCACCATCGTGACCTACGGCGCGACCGTTCCGCGCGCCCTGCAGGCCGCCATGCGCGCCCAGCGCGAGCTCGAAGTCGAGACAGAAGTCCTCGACCTGCGCACGCTCAACCCCTACGACTGGGAGGCCATCGCCACCTCCGTGCGCAAGACCAGCCGCGTCATCGTGCTCCATGAGGACACGCTGAGCTGGGGCTTCGGCGCCGAAATCGCCGCCCGCATCGCCGACGAGCTCTTCGACGACCTCGACGCGCCCGTCCGCCGCGTCGCCGCCATGGATACCTTCGTCGCCTACCAGCCTGTGCTCGAAGACGTCATCCTCCCGCAGCCGGAGCACATCTTCCGCGCCATCGAGAGCATCACCAACTACTAAAATCCACCACGCCTGAAAACCAAACAGGGAGCCACTCTGGCTCCCCGTTTAGTTGCTGACAAACCGATGCAGCAATTGTTTTGTATCAGAGCACGGCTTCGGTCATGCCGCAGTGCAAGCATGATGAAGGAGCTTCAGGCCCCTGCTACCGCGTAATCAGCACTTCGTAGAGATCATCTTTCGCCAGAAAAAACCGGCAGTTCGAGAACTTCCCAAACAACCGCTCAATCCCACGGTTCGTATAAAGGCGCAGCACTGGATACGGCTCCGACTCCTGCATCTCAACCATCTCTGAATCCGTGATGTGATACCGGCAATAGCTGGTGAACGGCCCTTCTTTCTTCGAGTGAAAGATCACCAGCACCTGTGAACCCGGCTCCGTCACCTCATAGAGCCGCTCCACCAGCGGAGCGACCAGCGGCTCGGGCAGATAATCGAGCACCGCCCACAGCAGCACCACGTCAAACACGCGGCCCCGCAGGGACGACTCCTCCTCCAGAAAACGCGGCACATCAAATCCCGCCGCGCCTCCCGGCTCCTCCGGCGGCAGCTCATAATGGCCAGTCATGGCATCGGTCACGAGATCGGCCATATACACGCTGTGCCCCATGCCCGTCAGCATGTTGATATTGCGCGGCGAGGTCGGGCCAATGTCCATCACGCGCAGGCCCTCTTCCGTCTTGAGTCGCTGCAAAAGCGCCTTCCAGCTACTGGAGTGACGCGGCACGCGCGGCCCCGTCAGCGACGTGGGAGAAGTTCGCTCCGGCCCGGAACCTCCGCGTTTGAAAAGACTGCGAATCACGATGGTCGTTGTTCCTCAGGCTGCGGCAAAGACACTCCGGCGGCAGCATGCCACTCGGAGCCCCTCGCGTCACACTAAAACAATGGCTTGGTAGCTGGACTCGGACTGGTTCCCGGGGAAACCGGCGCATGCGAAGCAGCACTCTGCACTGCAGCCGCGGCGGTGCGCGCTTCTTCTTTGCCCGACTGCAGCAGATCCACCTTGCCCGAATACGACGCATTCTCTTCAATCGAGAGACGGCCCGCGCGCAAGTCACCCACCACCTGCGAACCCGCCCGCAGTTCAATGCGCCCGGAGGCGTGCAGCTCACCCTGCAGCATGCCCATCACCACAATGTCCCGCGCCGATACATTAGCCTTCACCCGCGCGTTCGGGCCAATCGTCAACCGGCTCTCATGCAGCGTGATCGTCCCATCCACCTGCCCGTCAATCAGCAGGTCTTCGTTGCCCTGCAACTCTCCTTTGATCTGCACCGATTTCCCGATCACCGCGCTTACGTCGCCTGGGGGCATGCACTCACTCCTGTATGGTTTTTCCGCATTGAGCTTTGCTCGAAATATACGCAAGCGCTCCCCTCCATCGCAACCGCAACCGCGTGAATCTCCACCTCGCCGTAACCAATTCGGTTATGCCCTACGCGCCGCGTGCCAGCCGTGGATGCCCGGTCATCATTACGCTCTTCTTCGCTAGGGTTCTGTCTGCCTCCGCCGAAGGCCGCGGCACAGGCACCGGAAACAGATCTCCCTGCACCGGCAACTCCGGCTTCCGCTCCCCGTTCGCGGCCCAATGCGTGCGCGTCAGCAGAGCATCTGTCCGCCTCGTCTGCAGTCCGTGCCTCTCTGTCACCGCGCGCACCAGCGCCTGCATCCGCTCCCGGTAGGCCTTCGTCGCAAACTCCGTCGTGTCAAAGCGGCGCGCATACTCCGCACGCAACGCGGGGAAATGCTCCTCAATAAACGCAAGAAAGGTCGCCTTCGAGCACGGCTTCAAAAACAGCGGCTGCGCCACAAAAAAGCTCGCGTCCGCCTGCTTGGCCAGCAACGCCATCCGGTGCAACGCGGCGGCATTGTCGGTCAGCCCCGGCAGCAGCGGCGAATTCAAAATACCTGCCATCAGCCCCGCCTGCCGCAGCCGCCGCACCGTCTCAAACCGGATATCCGGCCTCGGCGCACGCGGCTCCAGGATCCGCGCCAGATGCACCTCCGGCGTCGTGATCGTCACATGCAGCACCAGCCGGTTGTGCCTCGATACCTCCTGGAGGACATCAATGTCGCGCGTAATCAGCGAAGACTTCGTCACAATCCCGATCTCATACCCCCGATGCTCCGCCAGCACCTCCAGCAGGCTGCGCGTCACGCCCATCCGCCGCTCCATCGGCTGGTAGGGGTCCGTGGCCGTGCCAATGGCAATCTCCTCGCCTGCCTTTACCTGGTGTAGATCGCGCCGCAGCAGCCACGCCGCCTGCTGCTTCACATAAATCTCGCGCTCAAACTGCGCCGGATCGCGCATCTCCAGATACTCGTGCGTGTAGCGCGCATAGCAATACCGGCACGCGAATTCACACCCGCGATAGGGATTCACGCTCCACGCAAAACGCAGCCGGCGCTTTGAGATCGACCGGTTCAGAATCGACCGCGCCTGGAGCGCATGAAAGCGAACCTCATGCCCTTCGCCCACCGGCTCCGCCTCGGCCGCCAGCCGTGGCAGCCCCTTCCGTGGCGCGGGCTGCAGAATGGGAAACAGCGGCTTTTCCGGCTCCCATATTGCACGCAATTCCATCTCCGTTTTCGCCTTTTGTTCGCTCATGGCGCAAGTATGCGCCTGCTCCGCCTCTCCGTCAACCGCCAATTGCATCAAAATTTTCGCGCTTGGCTTTCCGCCGCATGGCAACACCACAAGTCGCGCAAATTCTATGGTTTCCACGCGAAGCCACATCCCCGGCGGCTGCATCTCATCAAAAGAACGCGATGTTTTCGCGGCAACCTCGAACCCTCAACGCATAGGAGATTCCATGGCGAACCTGAAAGGCGCCTCCGTGACCTGGCTCGGTCATGCCACCGTCCTGGTCACCACCCCCAAGGGAACCAACATCCTCATCGATCCCTTCATCGAGCAGAACCCCAAGTTCCCCAAGGACTACAAGTTCCCCGAGAAGATCGACCTCATCCTCGTCACGCACGGCCACTTCGACCACACCTCTGACGTTCTCCCCATGGCAAAGAAGTACAACGCCCCTGTTGTGGCCACCTTCGAACTGGCCTCCTTCTTTCAGTCCAAGGGAGCAGAAAACACCGTCGGCATGAACATCGGCGGCACCTTCCGCCACGCCGATGTAGCGGTCACGCAGACTGAGGCGCGCCACACCTCCGGCATCATGGATGGCGACAAATTCGTCTACGGCGGCGTGCCCACCGGCTTCGTCCTCACCATCGACAACGGCCCCGTGCTCTACCACGCCGGCGACACGTCGGTGTTCTCTGACATGCAGTTGATTCGCGATCTCTACGCGCCCGAGTTCGGCATGCTGCCCATCGGCGACCACTTCACCATGGGCCCCAAAGCCGCCGCCCTGGCCGTCAAATATCTTGGAGTCAAGGAAGTGCTGCCGCTGCACTTCGGCACATGGCCCCCGCTCGTTGGCCGCCCCGAGGAGCTGGAGAAGCACCTTGCCGGCACCGGCGTGGCCGTCCACAAGATCGAGCCCGGCGTCTCCCTCAGATAAATGCGCCCCAAAACCAGCCGAGGCGGGGATTTCTCCCCGCCTCACACTCCAACTGACGCCTCACTCGCAACTGGGGACTGACAACTGACAACCGGGGACTTTCACTCTCCCCTACGCGTCGATGTCATCCACATTCCCGCCGCCAATGCCCGGCGCAGGAATCGAGTAATCCTTCGGATCGCGACGCTGGCTGCCTGGCAGCCCCAGCGTTGGACTCTTGGCGCCATCCTGCGCAAATCGCCGCAGCCCCTTCAGCGTCTCTTCCTTGTCGCGAGCATACTCACTCGCCAGCCGCGTCAGGGCATACGTCACAATGTCGTGATGGTGCAGATTCCCCATCCCCGGGTCGCGCTTGAAGTTCAGCCACAGCCGGTGTACCAGTTGCACATCCTCCGCCTGCAGCGTCGGCGCGTGCGGACCAATATGGAAAGCCTGCGCCTCGCCGTTCGAGGAAATCACGTAGAACGTGAACTGTCGCTTCGGCTCCGGCAGATTCTCCCACGCCTGCCCCACATGAAACGCCTGCTCCTGCGCCGTCATCCGATGCGACAGCCCGCTCACCAGCGCATCCACTTCCAGGTTGTTCGCCGTCTGCACCAGCGCCGCAAAAATATCGCCCGCCGGAACCACCAGCAGCAACACATGCTTGCCAAAACTCTCGGCGACAGACACCGCCTTGGTAAACAGCATCTGCTCATGCTCGCTGAAGAGCTGATCGTCCACATACTCCGGGCCACCCGCGCCCATCATGCGGGCCGTCAGCACCACCACATCCTGCTGCTCCGTATCGGTGCGCGAAAGCACCCACTTCAGCGCAAAGGGATTCGATGCATCCCGCATCGTCGCCAGCACGCCGCCCGGGCGAATCGCCAGCGCCTCGCGGCTGATCTTCTCCTCATGCTCGAGCTGGAAGTGCTCCTTCATCTGCTCGGTCACCAGCGTGCGCTTGGAGTTGTACCGCTCAGAGATGGTAAAGATCAAAAAGAAGACCAGCGCAAAGGCAATGCCGCTCTCGGTCGCCACCGTTTTGGTGAACAGGTTCACCGTGGCCGTCATCAGCAGCACCAGAAAGACGCTGAACAAACCGACCGGCAGCTCCGTCTTGCCGATGCGAATGTTGACCGGAACCTTCCAGCCGCGCTCCCCCTTGTACTTCCAGCGCAGCACCAGCATGGCCAGCGAGTTGAAAGTGAAGCTCCAGATCACGCCAAAGGCATACGCTTCGCCCAGCATGTCCATGTTGCCGCCGCTCACCACAATCGTGAAGAGCTGCAGCGCGGTCACCAGGTTCACAATGCGGTAGCTCGTGCCAAAGCGCTTGTGCGGCTTCCGGAACCAGTCCGTCAGCACGCCATCCTCGGCAACGCGCATCAGCACGCCCGTCGAGCCGATGATCGAGGCATTGATCGCGCCCGACAGAATCAGGAAGCCGACCACCACCACAAAAATGCGGAAGAGAATGCGCAGCGACAGCGGCCCCACCATGTACATCGCAAGGCCCGCAATCAGGTTCTGGTTGTAGACCGGCACGCGCACGCTGTCCGGAATGATCATCACCGCCAGCAGCGAAGCAATGCCCGTGAAGATGAAGCTGTAGATCGCAATCACAATCGCGGCCCGCTTCAGGTTCTTCAGCTTCGGGTGCGCAATCTCGCGATTCACCTGCGCCAGCGTCTCCTCACCGCTCATCGCCAGAATCGAGTGGCCAAAGGCCATCAGGATGCCAAACAGCCCGAACATGCTCGCCAGCTTGGTCCCTTGCAAAAAGCCCAGCGCGGGCATCGAAAAATGCAGGTTCGTCGGAGTCGGAAACGGCGGCAGCGAAGCATGACGCACCCACGCCGTGTAAAAGCCCCAGCCCAGTAGAATCACGACCATCAGCGTCGTGATCTTCATCACGCTCAGGGCCTTCTCGCTCGACTCCTCAATGCCCTTGGTGTTGAGCCACCAGTAGTACAGCGTCACCACAACGGCCAGCACCGCTGAAGTCGCATTCACCGGCAGCAGAATTGCCGCATGGTGGCTGTCCATGAGCGCCGCCGGCAGGTAGCCCTTGCGCGCCCAGACCGTCAGCAGCTCATTGAGCAGCCCGACGATATACTGCCCGGCAGACACGCCTGAGATCGGCCCGGTCAGAATGTAGTCGAACATCAGCGCCGAAACACTCACCTTCGCAAAGGTGCCGCCCAGCGCCTCTTTCACCACGCGGTAAACGCCGCCGCGTGTAAACATCGAGCAGCTCTCCACGTACACGGCTCGCACCGCAAACGAAAAAAGCATGACGCCCAGGATGAACCACGGCGCCGACTTGCCTATGGCTGCCTCGGCAATGCCGCCGGCATAAAAAGCCGACGAGCCCAGGTCGTTCAATACCACCGCGGCTGCCCGCCAGAATGAAATGAAGGTCAGCATCACCGAAGAAGCGACAACCAGCTTCACTCGGTTCGATTGCGGTGCGCGATAACTCTGCTCTGAAGGCATGAAAAATGGCTGGCTCAGCTTTTTAGAGGAGTCTACTGGGCCCCTCCGGCGCTCAATCGCTGAGTTTATGTCCAGTCCGCGGCACAGTCAATCACTCTTTGTGACAACCTCGTAACAACCACATTCTGCGCGCATTTCCATTTCACCCAAAAGCGCTGCTCCTGCGCTCGCGATACAATCCTGTCGTGGACGCAATTATCCGGATCGCCGCCGACTTCCTCACCTTCCTCTTCTTTTTAGGATTGGCTGGGTCGGCAGCCGTGATCGTCATCAGCTTTGTCGAGGACCTGCACGAGCTCTTTGGCGACTGACGCCAATTCCGCAACGCTCCGCATCTCTCCGAGGAGAATCTTTCGCACCGTGGCGACCACACTCCCCGAAACATCTTCCGGCACACTCGCTGAGCCGCCCGCCACCGCCCGGCTTCGCGGCCCCGCGTGGTCTGCACAAATCGCACTCACGCTCTCGACCGCAATCCTGCTCGATCTCTGCTTCCCGCTCGCCGGTCCCATGCGACCCTGGCGCGGAGCCATCGCCTGGGTCGCCCTCGTTCCCCTGCTTCTGGCCGTGCTCGGCGAGCGCGCCGCCACCCAGCGCCGCTACCTGAGCCGCAGCTTTGTCGTGGGCTACCTCGGCGGCATCGCCTGGTATGTGATCAACTCCTACTGGATCTACCGCACCATGCACATCTACGCCGGCGTGCCCGCCGCGGGCGCCGCCGGCATCCTGGTGCTCTACAGCCTCGTGCTCGGCATCTACTTCGGCCTCTTTGCGTGGATCATCGCTGTCTTCCGCCGCCGCTTCGGCCTCATTCCCGCGCTCTGCCTCGCGCCCCTCGCATGGCCGGCCGTCGAGCTGCTCGCCTATCACCTCACCCGCGTGCCCTGGGATCAGCTCGGCTACGCGCAGGTCGATAACTTCTGGCTCACCCGCATCGCCCCCTGGGCCGGGACCTACGGCATCGCCACCGTCCTCGTCGCCGGCAACGCCCTCTTCGCCGCCGCATTCCTCGTCCGCAATCAAACATCCACAAGCGCAAATAAAAATACGTTGTCATCCCGACCGGAGCCGCCGAGCGGCGCAGCGGAGGGACCTGCAGTCTCAGGAGAACGAAGCGTGCCCCATACTGCACGCGCGCCTTTCGCGCGAAGTGTGGCCATCAAGCTCCTCGCCACGGCTATCCTCTTTTGCGGCATCCTGCAGATCGGCAGTTGGATGCGGCCCGCCCCGCAACCCACCTCCGCCACCGCGCTTCTGCTTCAGGTCAACCTCGGCACCACCAACATGCCCCGCACGCAAAACAACACCTGGCTTGCGGACATGACGCGCTTCTCCGCAGCGAGCCACACCGCCTGCACGCCCTACTACCCGGGCATCTATGGCCTCACGCATCACGAGGTCATCCCCAACTGCGCCAACGCTCCGGCCCACCCCACCATGATCGTCTGGCCCGAAGCGCCCTCGCCTTTTGTCGATGAAGACCCCTCCTTCCGCGCGGACATGGGCCAGCTCGCCCGCAGCGAAGATGCCGGCGTCATCGCCGGCGACATCGCGCAGCAATACTTCCTGCGCAACGGCAAGCCCGCCAGCGCCACATACAATTCCGCCTCGGTCTTCGCTCCCAACGGCCAGCACATCGGCCGCTATGACAAGATCCACCTCGTCCCCTTTGGCGAATACGTGCCCTACCGCCGCCTCTTCTTCTGGGCCAGCGCGCTCGTTGATCAAATCGGCGACTTCACCCATGGCTGGCGGCGCGTCGTCTTCCGTGAACACGGCCACATCTACGGCATCTTCATCTGCTACGAATCCATCTTTTCCAATGAGGTGCGCCTCTTCGCCAAAAACGGCGCGCAGGTCTTCGTCAACATCTCTGACGACGCCTGGTACGGAGACACCAGCGCTCCCTGGCAGCACTTGAACATGGCGCGCATGCGGGCCATTGAAAACCACCGCTGGCTACTGCTTGACACCAACAACGGCCTCACCTGCGTCATTGATCCGGACGGGCGCATCACCCAATCCATCCCGCGCCACATCTTCGGCAGCCTCGCCGCCCGCTATGGATTCGAGTCCGGCAACACCTTCTACACCGAGCACGGCGACTTCTTCGCCTTCGCCTGCAGCGCGCTCACCCTGCTCGCGCTCGCCTCCGCCGCCTTCCGCCGCAAATCCGCCTGATCGCTAAAAAAATCGCGGGCCCATTCCGGCCGCCACGATGCGTCATTCTGACCGAAGCGAAGAATCCCGGCGATCTCTCCACACCAAACACCGCCCAGAGTTTCCTCCCACCATCCCACCCCTTTGTCATCCCGACCGAACGAAGTGAGCGGAGGGACCTGCATTCCCACCAATCAGCAAAACATCTCTCAAGAAGCGTCATTCTGAGGCCCGCTTTTGGCCGAAGAATCCCGGCGACGCCCCGGCCACTAAACACCGCCCGGAGTCTCCTCCCACCATCCCACCCCTTTGTCATCCCAGGCGTATCTCTTGTATCAGGGCACGGCTTTAGCCGTGCCATCCCAGTCCAGATAAAAATGGGCTTCAGCCCCTGTGCGAAACTCCATCAACCCTCACTGCGTCGCCGCAATCGAAATCGCCGTCGTCGGATCCGTCCCAGTCGCCGAAGTCGCAAAGGGCGTCAGCGCGCCCGGCGTCGTTGCGCTGAAGCTGTACACCTTCAAGTCAGGGCTGCCGCCCCTATCCACCACCACCAGGTAAGTTCCGCTCTTGTCCTCCGCCATCGCCCACGGAGTCGTGCCCGCCGCAAACGGCGAGCCGGAGATTTGCGTCAGCGCACCCGTTGTCCCCAGTGAAAACGCACTGATCGTGTTGTCCGTGCCATTGGCCACGTACACATACGAGCCCGTCGCGTCCACCAGAATTGCGTCCGGCCCCAGTCCTGTGGTGTGAGGCGAGCCGGAGATCTCATTGACCACTCCGCCCGTCCCAATCGAATACACCCGCACCGCATTGATGCCCGTTTCGCCCACAAACAGATAGTTCCCATTCGGCGAAACCGCCACCGCATTGTCGCCGTCCAGATTCTGCTTGGGCGTCACCAGCCCATTCACCTGCGCCAGCGCGCCCGTGGAGGAGTTGAAGCTCAGCGTCTCCACGCCGCCCGTCCCCAGTGCCACATACACATATCCATCATTCGGCGTCAGCGCCATACCCTTCGCCGCACTGCTCTGCAGCGCGACCGTCGAGCCTTGGACCGGCGTCAACGCTCCCGTCGAAGTATTGATGCCAAAGACATAGGCCTCACCCGTCAGCGCATCCAGCCCAATCAGCCAGTTCCCCGTCGTATCCACGCGCAGCCAGCCCGGAAACACGCCGCTTGCCACGTAAGTGCCTCCATTGCCCAGGGTCAGCGAACCATCGCTGTTAATCGTGTACACATAGATCGCGCCCGCCGTGCCCACATACAAAAAGCTGTCACTCGGTGTCACCGCCACGCACGTGGGAGCTGACGGAACGGTATAAGTCACCCCTGAAGTCGTCGAGAGCTTTCCGCTCGCCAGCGAAAACCCTGCAATGCTGTCCAGCCCCGAGCCCGAATTGGCGACATACAGATAATTGCCCACCGTGGAATTGCCGCCACCGCCGCCGCCGCCCGAACTACTGTTATTCGTCAAAGGTGGGAAAAACTTTCCGCAGCCCCCCAGAACCAGCAGCAGGCCCGCCAGCAAACCCCACTCCGCGATTCTCTTCTTCCGCCCGGCAGAACCCTTCACGTCTCTCATCGTCCTCATATCTTCCCATCGCAGCCCCGCCCGGTGGTAGCGCCCTGGCTTGCATAATTGGACGCGCCCCGCCCTTGCGCCGCTCGTCTTTCCATGTAAACTCTCAGGCAAACACTCTTCACTCTCTGTCGCCGGAGACTCCCTCGCATGCTGCTCGCCGCGGTTCTGCTCTTTCTCTGCCTGCTGCCCACGCTCTATGTGCTTCGCAAAGACCCTGCGGAATACCGCGCCTTCCAGACACTCACCCGCACCCAGGACCGCCAGCGCCGCTTCCGCATCTGGACCCTCAAGAGCTTCCTGCTCTACGGGGCCAGTTCGCTCGCCGCTCTCGCCATTCTCCGGCGTCTCTCCGCATTGGTGGCTCTGCCTGCTGAATTCCAGCCGCTCTCCCACTTCTTCTTCAGCCACGGCCCCAGTTCCTCCGGCCTTGCGGGCTTCTTTGCCGGGCTCGCTTGCGCCGTCGTAGGCGGCCTCGTCCTCACTATCTTCATGGCGCGCCGCAAAAAGAAAAAACAGGCCATCAAGCCTGTCACCCTGGGCAATATCACCCCGCTTCTCCCCCGCAACTGGGGCGAAGTCGCCCATGCAGCTCTTCTGTCTCTCAATGCCGGCTTCAGCGAGGAGCTTTACTTCCGCCTCCTGCTGCCTTTACTCCTCACCATTCTCATCGGCCATGCCGTTCCGGCATTTCTGATCGCCGCGCTCTTCTTCGGCCTGGCCCACTTCTACCAGGGCATCGCCGGCATCCTCGCCACCACCATCGTGGGCCTCGCCCTCACTGTCGTCTACCTGCTCAGCGGCAGCATCTGGAACGCCATTGCGCTCCACGCCTTCATTGACCTTCTGGGCCTCATCATCCGCCCATCCATCGGGCTTCTTTTCGGCCGCCGTGCAGTAGCAGCCTGACCACTTCCATCCCGCGCGGCAGTAGCCAGACTCAGTTCAGCTACTCAGTTCAGATTCTCAGGGCCGTGGCTTCCAAAGCGGCCCTCCACCGGCTGCCGCCCGCGATATCCCGACTCCAGCGAATGCCAGAAGCCGATGCGCTCCTCGCCCAGCCGCCAGCACAGCAGCACAATCTCGCCATCCAGATACGCCGGAAAATCCAGCAGCCCGATGCTCAGGTCCTTCACCTGCACGCCGATCGCGTCTATCTCTTCCACGGCATCCTTGGCCCGCTGCACCAGTCCGGTCAGCGCCGCGCGCTTGCGCGTGACATCGGCCACGTCCACCATCATGCCGCCGCTCACAAAAATGCGCTGCGCCAGATCCTGCAACTCCTCTTCCAGCGATTCCGCAGCCTGCTTGGCCTCCATCGCGCGCTTCAACAGCGATTCAATGGTGGGCAGCAGGGCTTCGGCCTCGGCAAGCGTAAAAGTCTTCATCAGCCGCGAATCTCCAGCATGCGATCCAGCGCCACGCGCGCCCAGTGCTTCACCTCGTCTGTCACCTTGATCTGGTTCACCACACGCCCCTCCAGCAGGTTCTCAAGCGCCCACGCCAGGTGCTGCGGACTGATCCGGTACATCGTCGTGCACAGGCAGCCCGTATCGTCGAGCGTGACGATCTTCTTGCCCAGCGGCGCAAACCGCTTCGCCAGCCGGTTCACCAGGTGAATCTCCGTCCCGATGGCAAACATCGTGCCCTCGGGGGCCTCTTCCACCTCGGCAATAATCCGCTCCGTCGAGCCCAGCGCATCGGCCTTCTGGCACACTTCCCACCGGCACTCAGGATGCACCACCACGCGAATCCCCTCGTACTTCGCCCGCACCCGGTCCACATGCTCGGGCAAAAACCGCTGATGCACTGAGCAGTGCCCCTTCCACAGAATCACCTTCGCCGCGCGCAGCTTTTCAGCCGGCACGCCGCCGCCAATCTGCCACGGATCAAACACCACCATCTCATCCAGCCCAATGCCCATTGCAAAGGCGGTGTTCCGCCCCAGGTGCTGGTCCGGTAAAAACAGAATCTTCTCCGCCCGCGCAAACGCCCACTCAAAGGCCTTGCGCGCATTCGACGACGTACACACCAGCCCGGCGCGCTCGCCGCAAAAGGCCTTGATCGCCGCCGTCGAATTCATATACGTCAGCGGCATCACCTGCTCCGCACCGAGCCCGGCCCCCAGCAGAGTATCCCAGCAGGCTTCCACCTGGCTGATCTCCGCCATATCGGCCATCGAACATCCGGCATTCAGATCCGGCAAAATCACGTGCTGCTCGCTGCGCCCCAGCACATCGGCGCTCTCGGCCATAAAATGCACGCCGCAGAACACCACATACTTCGCCTCGGTCTCGGCCGCAATCTTTGACAGCTTGTAGCTGTCGCCCGTGAAATCGGCAAAGCGCACCACTTCATCGCGCTGGTAGTGGTGCCCCAGCAGCACCGTGCTTGCGCCCAGGCGCGCCCGTGCCGCAGCAATCCGTTCATCCATGCTGTGATCGGGCAGCGAAAGATAATGATCGAGCGAGCACGCATCCGGCTCCGCCACTGCGGAAGCCACTTCCATTTCGACAACGCTATTCAAGGTTCAGCCGCCTTCAGTCCACTGCGGTCAAGGCCGCCCGGGACGGGGATGTTGAAAGCAAATCGCAGGCTGCAGCCGGTTCACTGCGCTCGCGCGCCCAACCGGCGGGGATGTTGCCGCCTTTTGCAATATTGGATGGGAACGCTCTCTTGCATGTCGCAAATTCTCAGCGACCGCAAACCCAATATTTGCTATTAGTTTAATACAGCAGTCATCCTGAATCGCCCTTTCAGGCGTATCTACATTGCAGCCGGTTCCCATTCCGGCTCGACATCCCGGCGGGTATCATAAGGATTCATGCACTTCGGCGACTACACCTTCATCTTTCTGCTGGCGCTTGTCCTCTTCGGCCCCAAGAAGCTGCCCGAAATCGGCCGCCAGATCGGCCGTCTCATGATGGAATTCCGCCGCGCCAGCAACGAATTCAAAATGCAGATGGATGAAGAGCTGCGCAACATGGACGAGGAAGACCGCAAAAAGCGCCTCGAAGCCTCGCTCAAAGAGCAAACCGAGCGCGTCCTCGCCGTCCATCCCCAGACCGAGCCGCTGCCCGCCGACCCGTCAGAAATCGTCCAGCCCCTCCAGCCCGTCGCCATGCAGCCCGGCACTATGCATGAAGACCCCGAGTTCCCCGGTGAGCCCTACATCGCCGCGCTGCCGCCCTCTGAGGATGGCACCCTGGCCGCCGCCGAAGCCGAACCGCTCGAAACTCACTCCATCCACGACGTCATCCACCACCCGGCCCCGCAGCAAGGCGTAAGCCATACCGAAGCCGCCACGCCCGAAGCCCCCGAAGCCAAAGCCCAGCACCCTTCGTCACAGCCAGAAAGCGGCGAGGCCATCCGTCATGTCTGATATCGTCGATCGCGCCCGCGCCGCCGTCTCTGAACGCGCCGAGCTGCCCGGCATGAGCCTCATGGAGCACCTCGAAGAGCTGCGCCGCCGCATCATCCGAGCCGGCATCGCCATCATCATCGGCTTCTTCGTCGCCTACGGCTTCCACGCGCAAATCTACAACTTCATGCAGCAGCCCATCACCACCGCCCTGGCTGCGCATCACATGCCGACCCAACTGGTCTATCACAACCCGATTGACCCGTTTAACATGTACCTCAAAATCAGCCTCATGGTCGGCTGCATCTTCGCCTCGCCCTTCGTCCTCTTCCAGCTCTGGATGTTCATCTCTCCGGGCCTCTACGCCAACGAGAAAAAGTACGTCGTCCCCTTCATGGTCGCCACCGTCGGCCTCTTCCTCGCCGGAGCCTACTTCGGCTATCGCTGGGTCTATCCCGGCTCGCTCGACTTCCTGCTCGGCTACAGCAAAGAGTTCAAGCCCCTCATCGAGATCAACGAGTACACGAGCCTGTTTCTCACCGTCATCCTGGGCCTCGGCGTCACCTTTGAGCTGCCCATCGTCGTGCTCTTCCTCTCGCTCTTCGGCATCGTGAGCCCGCGCTTCCTCTGGAAGAACATCCGTTACGCCATCCTCATCATCTTCATCATCGCGGCCATCATCACGCCCACGCCCGACGTGCTCACCATGTGCGTCTTCGCCACGCCCATGCTGACGCTCTACCTCATCAGCATCGGAGTCTCCTTCATGGTTCACCCGGCCCGCCGCAAGGCCCGCGCCGAAAAGAAGAACGCCAGCTAACCCCCTCCACCGGGCCAGGCATAGCAGACCAGGAAAGCCGTGCCGGTTTCTGATCGCCTTCCCAACCACCCGCAACACGCCGGGTGCCCATTCTTACAAAACAAGGGTAGGCTTCGGGTGCCCCATGCAAGCCCGGGGTTGGCTTGAGTGGGGTCGTCCACACCCTCACCTACGTGTCATCCCGACCGAACAAAGTGAGTGGAGGGACCTGCATTCCACCCCAACTCCTCCACTTAAGGAGCATCATTCTGAGGCGCGCCGGGTGCCCCGGGTCCGTTCGTTCGGACCCGGGAAAGACCATCTCCACAGTCCCTGCCTCTTCCACGACGTCATTCTGAGGCCCGCCTTTGGCCGAAGAATCCCGGCGATCTCTCCACACCAAACACCGCCCGGAGTTCCTCCCACCATCCCGCCCTTTGTCATCCCGACCGAACGAAGTGAGCGGAGGGACCTGCATCCCCCACGTCACCACCGCGCACATATGCATCCCGGCACAGCTTCAGCCCCCGGACGCACGTCTCCACCCGATCCGGGGCCCCATCGACAGGTCCACGTCCGTGGGGTGGCCTAAAACACCACCTTCGCCCCAAACTGCACCTGACGCGACGTCGTCGCCGTGCCCGTAATCACGCCCGCCGTCGGCGACACGCCCGACGGAGTAAACACCACCAGGTTCGGCGTATTGAAGTTTGCCCGGTCCAGCAGGTTGAAGATCTCCGCGCGAAACTGCAGCCTCACCTTCCCGGCCAGCGTCGTGTCCTTGAGCATCGAGAAGTCCCACTCCGCCAGCCCCGGCCCCGTGTAGCTGTCGCGCGCCACGTTGCCATAAAAGCCGCTGTTCGGCGGCGGAGCCAGGAACGCATTCGGATCAAACCACTCCGAGGCCTTGCCCACAATCACCTTGCCGTGAAAGTCCGGGTTCAGAAACGGACGCACCGGGTTCTTCGTGTCCCCGTTGTTCGACGGGTTGTAGCTCAACTGCGGCGTAAACGGAAAGCCTGACTGCAGGGTCACAATCGACGCCGCCGTCCACCCGCCCAGAAAGTCATTGGCCACCACCGGCAAACCGCCACCCCAGCGCTGCCCGTGCCCAAAGGGCAGCGTGTAGAGCACATCGCCCACCGCCGCGTTGCGCACATCATAGGTCGCCGGGCCCCAGTCCGCCCGCATGTCAAAAGGATTCGACACCAGCCCCGGCGCATTCCCCGAAGCCGTCGCATTCAGCGAATCCCCATCATCGAGCGCCTTGGCCCACGTATACACACCGCGTACCAGCAGGCCGTGGCTCATGCGATGCTGCAGGTCTACCTCAAGCGCGTCATAGGTGCTGTCGCCCCGCGAAAACCACGCCCACGCTGCTCCCAGGTTCGGGTTCGCCCTCGGCGTGCCCGGCGCGTTGTAGTACGCGCCCGCCGGAACTTTCGTCCCCGCCAGCGCCGCCGGAAAACTTACCGGATACGCCGCCGGGCATCCCCCACCCGGACACTGCGCTGGCACCGGCTCATTGTCATCCAGACTCACGATCTCGTGATATCCATACGACCCCACATACCCGAGCGACAGCGTCGTGTTCGGTGAAAGCTCCCGCTCGACGCGCAGCGACCATGAGATCAGCGCCGGCGTCTTCATATCCGGCTGCACGCCCGCCGGAGCCACCTTTGCCCCCGCCGGTGGCGTCGCCCCCAGCGGAAACTCCCCCACCGGCACATTGTCGAGCGCATACGTGGGATTAAACGGCGCATTCTGGTCCATGCGATATCCCAGCGCATCCTGCATGTCGTTGTAGATTCCAAAGCCCGCGCGCACCACCGTGCGCCCGCCTCCGGGGTTCCACGCCAGCCCCACCCTCGGCTGCGGCAGCGACTTCGCATGGTTCACCGTGAAGGTGTGATTCCCCACATGCGGAGCCGTCTGAATCACGCCATTCTGAAACACATACGTCGCCGCCCGCCCATGCGCCTCGTTCCAGCCCGTGGTGAAGCCCTCGCGAAAGCCCACCGACGCGGTCAGATGCGCCGTCAGCCGCACCACATCCTGCACGTAATAGGCGCCCAGCAGCGAGCGCCAGTTCAGCTCCGTCGGCGCGGGATCATACGCAAAGCTGCCCGCCTTGCCCTCCAGAAATTGCTGCAACCCGCTGAAGGTCGCCTGCCCATACTGCAGCAGCGCCAGCTCTTCGTTCGACTGCAGCGGCTGCAGCCACACGCCCACGCTAAGCGTCTGCCGCCCGCGCGTCTCCGTCGCCTGATCTTCGATGGTGTAAAGATTTCGCCGCACATGCAGATTACTGCCAATGTTGCTGCCTGCCAGGCTGACCTGCGCCGCCGGATTCGCCGCCGCGCTGCCGCCCACCACTACCGCGCCCACCAGATGGCTCGCCACAAATCCCGGCACGCTCGCTGCCGGAGTCCCCGGCGTCGGCTCGCCGGTAAAGTCATACGCCGCCCGCGAAAATCCGGCCCGCGCCGTATTCACCCACCCGCCGCCAAACACATGCGTCTCTTCGAGGCTCGCCACATGCTCCGTCAGGTCTTCGAGATCGGTGCTGTAGAGGTTCGTGCTCGTCGGCGTCACATCGTCGCTCGCGTCAATCGTGTACACGCCCGTGAAGCTGTCGCGCTTTGAAAACACCCGGTCCAGCCGCACCGTGCCAAAGTCATCCTCAATCGTCTGCAGCGGACTGTTGTACGCCTCTGAGATGCCGCCCAGGTCCGCCGCGCCAGCGCTCGGCGTGGGCCACAGCGCCAGCAGCGGCTGCACGCTCGCCGCCACGCCCACATCCACCAGCCCCGAGGCCGGGCAGGGATTCGGCGTCGGGCTCACCAGCTTGCACGGCAAATATCCGTTGCGCGCGTTGTTGTCCGGAACCAGATCCACACCCGTCTGGTGCAGATGCTGCCTGAAGCCCTCGTAGTTCGCAAACACAAACGCCCGGTTGCGTTGCAGCGGCCCGCCCAGCGCCACGCCAAACTGGTTGCGCTGAAAAGGCGGGGTGCCGCTCTTGTCAAAATAGTTCGGCGCGTCGAGCGCGCTGTTGCGCAAAAACTCATACGCATCGCCATGCCACTGGTTCGTGCCGCCCTCGGTCACAATCAGCACCTGCGCGCCCGGCCGCTTGCCATACTCCGCGTCATAGGAGTCGCGCAGCACGTTAAACTCGCGCACCGCATCCACGCCCAGCAGCAACTGGCTCGTGCCGCCCGGCTGCATGTTCACCTCGGCCGCGCCCGTGAACTCCACGCCATTCAGCAGGTAGAGGTTCTGCTGCGGCCGGTTGCCCGACACCGCAAAGTTGTTCCCCACCGTCGAGTTCGACACGCCGATGCCGCCCGTCTTCTCCGCCGTGTAGTTCACCACGCCGGGATCAAGCGTCATCAGCTCGTCATAGCTGCGCCCGTTCAGCGGCAACTGCTTCACCTGCTGCCCGCGCACCAGCCCCGAAACATCGGCCGCCGTCAGGCTCAGTGGTGAAGCATCCGCATGCACCGTCACCTGCTGCCGCACGCTGCCCAGCCGCAGCCGCAGATTCACCGTTGCTGCCTGCTCCACCGCCAGATGAATGCCCGTCCGCACCTCGCGCGCAAAGCCGGCCCGCGCCGCCGTCACGCGATACTCGCCCACCGGCAGCGACGGCACCTCATACTCGCCGCGCGCATCGGTCACCGCACTGCGCCGCGCGCCCGTGTTCACTTCCTCCACCGTGACGCGCGCCCCGGCCACCGCCGCGCCGGAGGCGTCGGTCACCACCCCCTGCACGCTCGCCGCCGCCTGCGCCCACGCACGGGAAGACCCCGCCAGCAGCAGCACCGCCAGCGCCAGCAAAAGAGGCAAACGAGCACAAGAGAGACAAAAACGGCGCGGCACGGGCATAGGGACGGCTCCTCAAATAGTCTTCCATTCAGCTTTCAGGCAGATTCGCGGGCAACTAGCGGTCAGCTCCGAAGCTCATAAAAGAAAATACGATGCAATATTAATTAATTCATTATTTCTGTGCGATTTTGTTTTGTCGAGGGACCAGCCCGCCGCCCGCGCTCGCAGCCCGAGAGAACGCCTGCACGGCCCAAAGATTCAGGGAGTCAAAGATTCGAGGAGTCAGGGACTCAGGGATTCAGGCCCCGGCCAGCCGTTCCCGTGCGATCATGGTTCTGCCAGCCCGTCCGGAGCCAACCTCAGGAGCGAGGACATGCCCAAGCCCGCCGCAAAACCCTCCCCACGCGCCGCCCGCCCTTCGCCTGCCGTCCGCCATTCCCCTATGGAGCACCCGCGGCACCAGTACCCCGAGGAGACGGCCGCCCTTGAGGAGCTGGCCCGAAGCTGCGGCCTCACCGGGAAAATCAAGTGGGGCAAGCCCTGCTTCACGCTCCAGCGCAACAATAAAGAACGCAACATCGTCCTCATCCAGCGCTTCAACGACTACATCGCGCTGCTCTTCTTCAAAGGCTCCCTGCTCGCCGATCCGGACCAGAGGCTCTCGCGCATCGGCCAGCACATGCAGGCCCCGCGCCAGCTCCGCTTCCACTCCCTCGCGGAGATCACGCGCCAGCGCCCGGTCATCCGGGCATTCATTGAGCAGGCCATTGAGGTTGAGAAATCCGGACAGAAGATCAAGCCCCGCCCCGTCGCGGAACTCGCAATCCCGCAGGAGCTGCAAACCCGCCTCGACGCCGACCCCGCGCTGCAGAAGGCCTTCGCGGCCCTCACCCCCGGCCGGCAGAAGGGCTATCTCTACCAGATCGCCGCCGCCAAACAATCCGCCACCCGTGCCGCCCGCGTCGAGAAATTCCTTCCCCGCATCCTCGCCGGGAAGGGACTGAACGACTAGGAACGCTCGGCTACCTCCGCAGATGCGATTAGTGCCACTGGATGAGTGCATTGCCCTGTTCTCGACAGTTTATTTCGAATCTTCCAGTGATGAGGTAGGTACGTTCCGCCGATCAACCGAACACGGCAATCCAGTGACCTAGCCAATCAGGTCATCGAACTTCTTCACCTCGATGTCAGAGGTCAACGACATGGTTCTTCCCGGCCGGCGGAAGAGGCTGGTAACGCTCGTTCAGATAGCGTCTGTGTAGAGAGCGTTCAAAGAGCTAGGAGATTTTGAAACTAAGTTCACGATAGAACTCAAAATCGTTCATGCAGCGGATGCCAAACGTCCTGCATACATCGGGGACTCTGCGGTTCGCTCTCTGCTTGCTGGGAGCCGAAACTTCTTTCGTAACGATGGTCGTCTCGGCTGTATTTACCAACGCATAGGCAATCAGGAAAGGGTCCTGGCCAATTTCTTCGATTTCACTGTCATTGAGGTCAGGAGCATAGCCGCCTGTTAAGACCTGATTGAGATGATTGGGGTCAGTCGTCATATCGAGCAACATGGCCTCGGAAATTGCCGTGTCGGTCAACCAATCGTGCAGAGGGCCGGTCGAAACAGCAATTTCCTGAAAGATCTCATAGGGAACTTTAACTGTGCCATTTGTTCCCAGATCTGCAAGCCAAGTCCAGAACTGAGGAATCCGATCGATGGGATAGTAATCCTCATGGGCGCGGATCATCACGTTAGCATCTAGTAGATAGAGCACTCTTATCGTGCCCCCTCGCGTGCAAGAGAGGCGGGACTCTTCTCGAATTGACGAAGCAGCGGCTCCACCGAAGAGGGGCTTACACCGAGCACCTTTGCGGCCTTAGTGTGGGTAAGCCGGCTTTCTCGTACAGTGCGCCTGACAACCCCCAGGAGGAAATCGCCCAGGCGACTTTGCTTGAGCACGTAATAGCTCGGACCGCCCTCTTTCTCTCGATTTGCCAGTCTGGTGCTTTCCTTGAAGGTCATCCATCGAGCAGCGTAGGAAGCAGACAGGTCGCGATAGAGACCGCCGGGAATCCAACCGAGACGGCGCAGTCGAAGAGCAACAAGTGGTTCGCTGACCATCCATTTCTTAGCCATGTCTTCGATGTATCTTGCGACAGTTGGCTGATCCCCGCTCGCCAGTGCGGCAGGCTTGTGCGGTGCGAATGCTTCTGGAAGCAGAACGAGCCCGGCAACATCGTTGCAAAACTGCTCGATCCGTCCTTCCTCGGTGTTATCCCTGATAGACTCGGGAGCGCCGCTCACACCGCTCCTGCCGAGATAGATATGAACAAGCTCGTGAATCAGCGTGAATGAGCGCGCAGTGCGGGCGTCATGGTCATTGATCACGATGAACGGCGCGATGGAATCCGCAAGAGCAAATCCTCGAAATACATCTTCGCTGAGAGCAGAATGATGTGACCCGAGGTCTCCGACGAGAAGCACAAATACACCAAGAGCCTCAGTCGCCGTCCGCAGTTGCTTGAAGAATTCAGCCGGGCTTTTCCCCCAATCAGTTCTCCGCTCTGGAATACGAATCGCAGCGGAGATGCGTTCGGCGACAACGCCAACGCCATCAGCTAGCGAAGCAGACGCTACAAAGTCTTTTCGATTGGCTTCGTCGAGATCTTCAAGAATATCCCGAACCATCTCTTGGCGAGCTTTGATGTCCCGAAGCAGCGCATCGAGCAGTGCGTTGTCTCGCTCGGAAACTTCTGCCCCCGTAGAGCGAAAGTCTTCCCCGCGGGAAGATTTGTTGGGAGGATTTGCCATGTAAAAGGCCAGAAGTGGGCGACGGTAGGTCTTTGCGATCTTGCTAAGCTGCGCACGGGTGGGTCGGCGATGTCCCTGCTCCAGTTGCAGAAGCTTCTTCCCTCCGGTCTCGGACTTGGTATCACCGAGCGCCAGACGTTTGGCCGCATCTTCGACGCTCAGGCCAGCGGACTCGCGTGCCCAGACGAGAATTGCCGGATTGATGCGTTCTTCTTGGCGCATGACTGTAATGTGAGAACATCCCCTACTCGAAAGTATATAGATTGGTGGCACCGATCATTCCCTACATCAATGCGGTAATGTCGGAGACGAACCCGTTTCAGCATGGGTGGCGTGGGGGGACTCTCGGTAGCGCCCTAATCAGCGGACAAACCCTCAACCTGAATTCAAAATCGACGAACATCCTTTCAACAACTGCAGATCCTTGAAAGCACGACAGTTGTTTCACTCTAGAACCCAAGCGATTCAGTTCTGCTCTCGGACGAAAATATATCAGCGCGTTATGTCGGTGATATCTCTTTGACTTCTATTGATGCAAAATCGCCAACTCCTTCAAGAAACCCTTCCACAGGCACAACCCCAACTCAATCCCTTCACCCCACCGACACCGACAGCATCGAGATCGATCCACCATCCACGCCCTCGACTGGAAAGCCAATCTTCTCCCCCGGCTGCTGCATCGCCATCACATAGAGCAGCGGCAGATAGTGGTCCGGCGTCGGCACCGAAAGCAGCGCATCCTTGCCGAGCTTTTCGTAGGCGACCAGCGCCTCCACATCCCCGTTGAGCATCCGCTGCCGGGCGTCGAGTTCAAACCGGATGGCCCAGTCATAAGGCTCCGGCATGTGCCGGCCCCACGCATAGGCATGCAGGTTATGCACGAGGTTTCCGCTGCCGAGAATCAGCACGCCCTCCTCGCGCAAAGGCGCTAGCCTTCTGCCGATCTCAAAATGAAAGGCCGCGGGCTGCGACTCGTTGATGCTGAGCTGCACCACCGGCACATCCGCCATCGGATACGCATGCACCAGCACCGACCATGTTCCGTGATCGAGTCCCCAGGAGTTGTCGAGGTCCACCGGCATGGGAGCGAGCAATTGCTGCACGCGCCGCGCCAGTTGCGGGTCGCCCGGCGCGGGGTACTGCACCCGGAACAGCTCCGGTGGAAAGCCCCCGAAATCGTGGATGGTTCTCGGCGAGGTGCTGATGGTGACCCCGGTTCCCGGCACATACCAGTGCGCGGAGATCGCAAGGATCGCCCGGGGCCTGCGAACCTCTGCCCCGATGCGACGCCAGGCCTCGGTGTATCCGTTGCGCGACAGGGCATTCATCGGGTTCCCATGTCCAAAGAAGATGGCAGGCATCAGTTCCGGCATTTTGCTCTCGCTCCTTGCACAGCAAACCTTGCTCTGTGCTCATCCGTTTCAAAAAACAGATGGACTCACATCCACCCCGGCCTCGCGCAGCCGCCGCTCCATCGCCGCCGCCGAGCCATCCGCATTGATCGCACGGCAGGCCTCGCGCAGCACCACGGCTTCGCGCCCCAGCCGCCGCGCATCCAGCGCGGAGTACCCCACGCAAAAGTCATACGCCAGCCCGGCAAAAAACGCACGCCGCAGCCCGCGCTCCCGCAAATATCCATCCAGGCCGGTCGGCGTCACGCGGTCATTCTCAAAAAACGCCGAATACGAGTCCACATCCCGCCGCAACCCCTTGCGCAAAATCAGCTCCGCCCGCGGCAGCTTCAGCTCCGCGTGCAGCTCCGCGCCCCACGTGCCCTGCACACAATGGTCGGGCCACAGCGTCTGCTCGCCATAAGCCGTGGTCACCGTTTCGAGCGGATGCCGTCCCGCATGGCTGCTCGCAAATGACCCATGCCCCGCCGGATGCCAGTCCTGCGTCAGCACCACATGCTCAAACTTTGGCGCAATCTTGAGAATCACCGGAATCACCGCATCGCCCTCCGGCACGGCCAGCGCGCCGCCCGGGCAGAAGTCGTTCTGCACATCCACCACAATCAGCACATCGTCCGCGCGTATCTGCATCGCTCCCCCGTCTGCTCAAACAAACCGCACCACGCCGTCCATCACATCCGAGTGCTTCTGAAAATCCGCATCCTTCCGCTCGGGAAAATCATTCCGGTAATGCGCGCCGCGGCTCTCCTCGCGCGCCAGCGCCGGAGCCACAATCAGCCGCGCCACATCCCACAGATTCCGCAACTCGAGCGCCTCGCGCGAAGCCTCCCCGCGCGCCACGCCAGCCTGCTCCAGCAACGCCTGCGCCTCGCGCAGCCCGGCCGCATCGCGCAGCAGCCCGGCCTTTTGCCACATCGTCTGTTGCAAATCCGTCCGCGAAATCCCCGGCGTCGCGCCACCCTGCGGCTCGCGGCCCTCGCCGGCCGACAAAGCAGCCTCATCGCGCATGGCCCGCGCCGCGCGCGCGCCAAACACCAGCCCTTCCAGCAGCGAATTGCTCGCCAGCCTATTCGCCCCATGCACGCCCGTGCAGGCCACCTCGCCCGCCGCATACAGCCGCCGCAGCGAGGTGCGCCCATCCACATCGGTGCGCACGCCGCCCATCAGGTAGTGCGCCGCCGGCCGCACCGGAATCAGATCGCGCCCCAGCGCCAGACCATGCTGCGCCAGAAAGGCCGAAATCCCCGGAAACCGCGCCGCCAAATCCACGCCCGTCACATGCCGCATGTCCAGGTACACCGGCCGCGCCTCGCCGCGCTCGCCCATCCCCTCGCGCGTGATGGCCCGTGCCACCACATCGCGCGGAGCCAGCTCCTTCAGCGCATGGTAGCGCTCCATAAACTGCTCGCCCGCCGCATTGCGCAGCACCGCGCCCTCGCCGCGCAGCGCCTCTGACAGCAGAAAGCGCGCCACCCCCGGCAGGCTGAGCGCCGTGGGATGAAACTGGTAAAACTCCATGTCCGCAATCCTGGCCCCAGCGCGCGCCGCCATCGCAATGCCGTCGCCCGTGGCCACGGCCGGATTCGTCGTGTCGCTATACACCTGCCCCGCGCCGCCGCTCGCCAGCAGCACCGCCCGCGCGCGCACCTCGGTCTGGCGGCCGTCGCGATCCATCATCACCACGCCCACCGCCTCATCCCCATCCATCAGCAGATCGGTCGTCAGCGTCCACTCGCGCAGCGTCACACGCGCGTGCGCCTCGGCATGGGCCAGCAGCGCACGGCCAATCTCCGCGCCCGTGGCGTCGCCGTTGGCGTGCAGCACGCGGTGACGGCTGTGCGCGCCTTCCAGCGTCCGTAGCAGCTCGCCATTTTCGCGGTCAAAGCGCGTGTCCCAGGCCAGCAGCTCTTCCACCCGCAGCGGACCCTCCTCGACCAGTACCCGCGCCGCCTCGCGATCCACCAGCCCATCGCCGGCCGCTACCGTGTCTTCCAGGTGCAGCGCCACGTCCTCGGCACCGCTCATCGCCACGGCGATGCCGCCCTGCGCATACGAGGTGTTCGACTCGCCCAGCGCTTCCTTGGTCAGCACCAGCACGCGGCCCGCATCGGCCAGCTCAATCGCGGCGCGCAAACCCGCAATGCCCGCGCCCACCACCACAAAGTCAAACTCTGCTGCTTCGGCCATAAATTTTGAAACTACCACTTCTCCCATCACAACAGATGCTCCGGCTTTGCTGCCGCTGCAAAACCCTCGCCTGCCGGGTCCCATTCACCGCAAAGCCGCCCGTTCCGCTGCGATAGGATGAAAGTACTGTGCGCACCATTCAGGTCACCACTCCCGGCGTCCAATATCCGGTCTATCTCGGCAGCGGACTCCTGCCGCAGGTCGCTGCGCGGCTCAGGAAGTTCACCGCCCCGAACAGCCGCATTTTCATTGTCACCTCGCCCGAAATCTGGGCGCTCTGGGGCAAAAAGCTGCTCTCCGGCTTTGCGAAATCCACGCCGGAAGTCCTCTTTCTCCCCGCCGGAGAAGCCCACAAGCGCATGGCCAGCGTCGAAAAGCTCGCCACCGCGCTCTCTGAATCCGGCGCCGACCGCTCCTCGCTGCTCATCGCCTTCGGCGGCGGCATTCTCGGCGACCTCACCGGATTCCTCGCCGCCATCTACATGCGCGGCATCGATTACGTACAGATTCCCACCACGCTCCTTGCTCAGGTGGACTCGTCCGTCGGCGGCAAGACCGGCGCGAACCTCAGCACCGGCAAAAACCTCATCGGCAGCTTTCATCATCCCCGCGCCGTCTTTGCAGATGTCGATGTGCTGCACACCCTGCCGCCCCGCGAGCTGCGCGCCGGCCTGCAGGAGTGCGTCAAAGCCGGCATCATCCGCGACGCTGCGCTCTTCAGCTACATGGAGCGCAACGCCGAAGCCATTCTCGCCGCCGATGACGCCGCCCTCACTCGCGTCATCGCCGCCGCCGTGCGCATGAAGGCCGATGTCGTCCAAAAAGATGAGCGCGAGGGTGGTCTGCGCATGATTCTCAATTACGGCCACACCCTCGGCCATGCCATCGAAACGGTGACACATTATCGCGGCCGGCTGCACGGCGAGGCCGTGGGCTGGGGCATGCTCGCCGCCACTGAGCTGTCGCGCATGCGCGGCCTGCTCACCGCCGCGCAATCGGAGCGCATCCAGCGCGTCATTCTCGCTTATGGTCCGCTGCCGCGCTTCCGCGCAAAAGCAGAGGCGCTGCTTGAGGCCACAGCGCGCGACAAGAAGAACCGCGCCGGAACCCGCCGCTTCGTCCTTGCCGAAAAAATCGGTCAGGCCACCATCGTCGAAGACGTCACCGAGGCCGAGCTGCGCACCGTCATCGCATGGCTGCTGCAGCAGGTGCGCGAAGCAGGCCAGCTTCTCGAGGTGGGCCGATGAGCAGTTCCATCACTCCCGGCGCGCGCCCCGAGGGCACGCTCGACGAGCAGGCCTCCGCAGCCGCCGTGCGCAGCATGTTTGACAGCATCGCCCCGCGCTATGACCTGCTCAACCACGTGCTCTCCTGCAATATCGACCGCTTCTGGTGGTGGCGCGCCGCCCGCACCTTCCGCCACATTCTCGCGCGCCCGCAGGCTCGCGTGCTCGATATCTGCTGCGGCACCGGCGACATGACCATGGCGCTGCTGCGCCGCCGTCCGGCAAATGCCGCGCCCGTGCTCGCCGGCGACTTCTCCCATCAGATGCTCCGCCGTGGGGCGGAAAAGTTCACCGCCCGCCGCGCCAACGCCATTCCCATTGAGGCCGATGCCCTGCATCTGCCCCTGCCTGCCGGCTCGCTTGACCTCATCACCAGCGCCTTCGGCTTCCGCAACATCGCCAACTATCGCGGCGCGCTGGAGGAGTTCCATCGCGTGCTCGCCCCCAACGGCGAGTTGGGCATTCTCGACTTCAGCGAACCCACCGGACTCATCGGCAAGTTCTACGCCTTCTATTTCCGCCGTGTTCTTCCTGCCATCGGCGGACGCCTCTCGGGCATGGGCAGCGCCTACGCCTATCTGCCCTCCTCCGTGCAGAAGTTTCCGCCCCCGCCGCAAATGCTCGACCTTATGCGCGCCGTCGGCTTCACGCAGGTCTCCTGGACGCCCTACACCTTCGGCATCGCCGGGCTCTATCGCGGCGTCAAAAGCAGTGCCAATACCGCGTCGTCCGGGTTACGCTAAAGAGCAATGCCGCTTCAGGCCAACACCGGCTCTTCTATTCGCATGCAGCCCAATGCGCAAATGGAAAAGCGCTCTGCCGCGCTGCTCTCCATCAGTGCCGCCTGCACCATGACGGCGCTCAAGCTGGCCGTTGCCCTCTCTACCGGCAGCCTCGGCATTCTCTCTGACGCCATTCACTCCGGCGTCGATCTGCTCGCCTCGGCGCTCACCTTTGTCTCGGTGCGCATCTCTGACCGCCCCGCGGACGCCAACCATCCCTACGGCCACGCGCGCTTTGAAAACGTCTCCGCCTTCATTGAGACCTTTCTCATGGTCGCCTCCGCCATCTGGATCACCACCGACGCCTGCCGCCGCATCTTCTTTCATCCGATCCAGATTCGTTACTCGTTCTGGCCGCTCCTGGTGCTCGCCGTCTCTGTCTGCGTCGATCTCTGGCGTTCGCATCAGATGCACACCGTCGCCCAGCGCCACGGCAGCGCCGCGCTGGAGGCAGACGCGCTCCACTTCCGCACCGACATCTGGGCCACCGCCGCAGTCTTCCTCGGCCTCATCGCTTCCTGGATCAGTTCCTCGCAACTCGGCCGCCGCTTTCATCTCGGTTGGCTGCATTACGCCGATCCCGTGGCCGCCATTCTCGTCTCCGGCATCATCGTCTATCTCAGTTGGAAGATCGCCCACCGCGCCATCTATGTGCTCACTGACGCTGTGCCACGTGAAACCCTCGCCAGCGTGCTGCGCGAGGTGCGCACCACCAAGGGCGTCCTCGGAGTGGATCAGCTTCGCATGCGCCGCTCTGGAACGCGCTATTTTGCTGACCTCACGCTCTCCATGCCGCGCCAACTCACCTTTCAGCGCAGCGAGCAACTGGTCGCCGAGGCCACGCGGGCCGTGCATCGCGTCGTGCCTGAAACCGATGTGGTCATCCACACGGTCCCCCGCTCCACCAGCGCCGAAAGCATCTTTGACAAGGTGCGCGCCGTCGCCTCACGCAACAACGTCATGCTGCACGATGTCAGCGTGCAGTCGTTTGAAGGCGGACTGCATGTTGAGCAGCACATCGAGGTGCCGGAAACCATGCCGCTCCGTCAGGCTCACGAATTCGTGCGCGGCATTGAAGACCAGATCCGCGTCGAGCTGCCCCAGGTCGAGTCCGTGCTCACCCACATCGAGAGCGAGCCCGCCACCATTGAGAAGCCCGTCGCGCTCGCCCAGGACGAGCACATGGAAGCTGAGCTGCGTGCCTCCGCGGCCACGCTGCCCGAAGTCATCGACATTCACGAAGTGCTCGTGGGCCGCGTGGGAGAAAGCATCAGCCTCTCCTGCCACTGCACTCTGCCCGACGATCTGCCCATGCAGCGCGTGCATATCATCATCACCGCGCTGGAGGACCGCTTCAAGCTGCGCTGCCCTGAAGTTGATCGCGTCTTGATTCATCCCGAGCCCGCGACCGACAATCATCACGGGTAGCAGCAGCATCCAATCGGGCAGCCATCCAGAGGAGGCACAGCATGATCGCATCGGCGGAATGGAAGCAAGGCGCGCTCTACGCCGGCAACACCCAGAGCAACCACACCATCTTCTTCGACACCTCGGCGGAGCACAAAGCCGGCCCCTCTCCCATGGAGGCCGTGCTGGCCGCGCTCTGCGGGTGTACCTCCGTCGATGTAGCCGGCATTCTGCAAAAGAAGCGTGAGCCCATTCGCGGCCTAACCGTCAGCGCGCGCGCCGAGCAGGCCGAGCAGCCGCCGCGCGTCTTCACGCACATTCACCTCACCTACCGCATCGAGGGTGATGTCAACCAAAAAGCCGCCGAAGACGCCGTCTCCCTCTCCAAAAACAAATACTGCTCGGTCTCTAAAATGCTCGAGCAGTCTGTCAAAATCGACTACTCCATTGAGATTGTTCGCGGCGGCGCGGAGATCCCTGCTTGAAATCGCTCTTCCGCATCCTCGGCATTATGCTATTGCTGGTCGCCGTCGCGCTCACCTCGGCCATCATCACCATGCAGCTCGTGATTCATGGCGCTGAGGTCAGCGTGCCAGACATGCGCGGCAAAAGCATCGCCGAGGCCGATAGCGAGGCCGCTCACCTCGGCCTGCGCATGCAGATCGCCAATCACTTTTATTCCGCCGCCATTGCCGCCGGTAACATCATGGACCAGACGCCCGCCCCCGGCACTCGCGTGCGCACTGGCTGGCCGCTGCGCGTCACTGAAAGTCTGGGCGCGCAAAAGGTCACTGTCCCTGCGCTCACCGGCATGCAGGACCGCATCGCCATGCTTGAGGTGCATCGCGCGGGACTCGATCTTGGTTCCGTCGCCTATCTTCCGTGGCCGCAATCCGTCTCCGGCGAGGTGCTCGCGCAATCGCCCGGCGCACACGCTAAAGACGTCGCTAGCCCCAACGTGCAGTTGCTCGTCGCCGCCCCGGCAGACGAAAACAGCACCGCGCAAAACGCGCTCGTCATGCCCAACCTTGTTGGAAAAATCTTCACCGGAGCCGCGCTCACCGTCACTCATGCCGGGCTGCGGCTCGCGCCCGTCAAAGAAGTCGCCGTGGCTATCCCGCCCGTCGGCAGCGTAGACTCCAGCGCCGCTCCCCGACCGCCCGTGCTGACGGGTTCCGTGCTCGCGCAATCGCCCTTGGCTGGCTACCAGGTCACGCCCGGCACAACTGTCACTCTCACAGTTGCAAAATAAGAACTACGCTTCCCGCTCCAGCACCGCGGCAAAAAATCCATCGCAGGGATGCACCCCGGGTAGCGTGCGCAACTGGTCATTTGTAATCGCGGCGAGCACATTCTCCCGTCCGCGCTCTGTCAGCACACCCTTGGCGGCCAGTTGCTCCACCAGCGGAGCCATCTCCACCACCCGCAACCCCGTCCGCGCCGCCACCGCGCGCACCACGTCCTCATTCTCTTCCGGCTCCAGCGAACACGTCGCATACACCACGCGCCCGCCGGGCTTCAGCGCCCCGGCCACACTACGCAGAATGGCCACCTGCCGCGCCTGCTGCCGCGCCAGGTCCTCCGGGTACACCCGCAGCCGAATCTCCGGATTGCGCGCCATCGTTCCCGTGCCGCTGCAGGGCGCATCGCACAGAATCAGGTCATACTCTGGCTCCGGAGCAAGCGCCGACGCATCTCCCGCCACGCACTCCACGCGCTCTTCGTAGGCCTTCAGATTGCGCTTCATCTGCTCGCGCCGCCGCTCACTGATCTCAAGCGCGACAATCCGCGCCTCCGCCAGCCGCTCGGCCAGCACAGCCGTCTTGCCTCCGGGAGCAGCGCACGCATCCAGCACCCGCTTCGCTTCCGGCATCGCGGCCGCCGCCAGCTCTGCCACCAGCTGCGAGCCTTCGTCCTGAACGCGCACACGGCCCTCGGCAAAGGCACGCGTTCTGGCCACATCGCCGCGCAACACCCGGCAGGCATCACTCAGCCACTCGCCCGGCGCGCACTCCACGCCCTCGCCCGCCAACTCTTCTGCAGGATTCGCGCCCAGCACACGCAACGCCACCGGGCTCGCCTGCTGGTCATACTCACAAATAGCCTGCGCCGCTTCGGCCCCAAAGTGCCGCCGCCAGCGCGCCGCCAGCCACGCGGGGTGCGCCGCCGCTGCATCCATCCCTGCTCCGCGCGGCATGTGTATCACCTTGCGCAGCACGGCATTCACCAGCCCAGTTGCATATGCTTCGTTTGAGAGCTTCACCAGCTCCACGCTGTCATTCAGCACTGCATACGGAGGCACGCGATCCAGATGCAGCAATTGAAACGCACCCAGCCGCAGCGCCGCGCGCACCGGCTCTGAGAGCCGCTGATCGGGCCGCGTCAAAAACTGTAACAGGATTTGATCCAACGCCGGCTGCCAGCGCAGCGTGCCCAGCACCAGCGTCGTCACCAGGTTGCGGTCCTGCGCCGCCAGCGCATTCACCTTCATCGTGCGCAGCAAGTCATCACTATGCGCATCGCTCGTGGCCATGCGCTGCAGCAAATCAAACGCCACCCGGCGCGCCGCGGCAATCATGCGCCCAGCCGCGTCTCTGGTGCGAGCGTGTTCCCTCGCAGAAAGTCCGTCACCGGCATACGCTTCTTGCCCTCAAGTTGCAGTTCCGTAATCTCCAGCCAGCCGCCATCGCCGCAGGCGAAAAACAACCGCCCCGCATCCACACGCACCGTACCGGGCTCCGCGCCGTCTTCACGCTCGGCCAACAGCATGCGATGCAGCGTCAGCTTCTTGCCGCCCAGCATCGTCCACGCACCCGGCCACGGCTGAAAACCCCGCCAGCGGTTATAGATCTCCGCCGCGCTGCGCGCAAAATCCACGCGCCCATCTTCACGCGTCAATATCGGCGCCAGCGTCGCCTGCGCATCGTCCTGCTTCTGCGGCGCGATCGTGCCCTGCTCCAGCCCGGCCAGCGTCTCCACCATCAGGGGAGCACCCATCTCCGCCAGCAGCGGAAACAGCTCCTCCGCCGTCATCGCGGGCGGAATCGCCATCTCATCCTGCAGCAGCATATCGCCGGTATCCAGGCCCTCGTCGATGCGCATCGTCGTTGCACCCGTCACCGTTTCACCCATCGCCACGGCCCATTGAATCGGCGCGGCCCCACGATACTTCGGCAGCAGCGACGCATGCAGATTCAGATTGCCGTAGCGCGGCAGATCCAGCATCCACTTCGGGATAATCCGCCCATACGCCACCACAATGATTGCGTCTGGAGCAATCGCCTCCAGTTGCGCGCGAAATTCCAGATTGTTCTTGATCTTCTCCGGCTGCACCACCGGCAGCCCCGCGGCCAGCGCCGTCTGCTTCACCGGCGGAGCCACAACCTGCATGCCGCGTCCGCTCGGCCGGTCCGGCTGCGTCACCACCAGCGCCACATCGTGCCCGGCCTGCAGCAGCGCCTGCAGCGTAGGAACAGCAAACGCGGGCGTGCCGCAAAATACCAGCTTCATCGCACTACCACTCGCCCGCACGCTGCATCTTGCGAATGCGCCGCAGCACCAGGTCCCGTTTCAGCGCGCTGATGCGAAAGATGAACAGCACCCCGTCCAGATGATCGATCTCGTGCTGAAAGGCCCGCGACAGCAGTTCCTCGCCATCCATCTCAAACCATTCGCCATCCAGATTTTGCGCACGCACAGTTACTTTTTCCGCGCGCACCACCTTCTCGCGAATATCCGGCAAGCTCAGGCAGCCTTCTTCCTCATACTGGCGGCCCTCGCGATGAATAATCTCCGGATTGATCAGCACAATCTTCTCGTCCGGATTCTCCTGGAAGCTCAGGTCAATCACCGTCAGCCTCTTCGAAATGCCGATCTGCGGCGCGGCCAGCCCGATGCCCTTCGCCGCATACATCGACTCGAACATGTCATCGACCAGCGCGCGCAGCTCCTCGTTAAACTCGGTCACCGGCTCTGCCGGCTGCTGCAACACGGGATCGGGATACTTCACAATCGGTCGAATCATCACTAAAACCTCCGAATCTGCTCCAGGTAACCATCATAGTTACGCTTCAATTCGCGCAGCGAATCGCCGCCAAACTTCTCCAGCAGCAGCCGTCCAAAGGCCAGCGCCACCATCGCCTCGGCGGCCACGCCCGCCGCCGGCACCACGCAGACGTCGCTGCGTTCATAGGCCGCCTTCGTCTCTTCACGCGTATCAAAACGCACTGAGGCCAGCGGCTGGCGCAGCGTGGAGATGGGCTTCAGATAGCCGCGCACCACCACATCCTCGCCATTTGAAATGCCGCCTTCAATGCCACCCGCGTTGTTCCGCTCGCGCGTGAAGCGCGTGTGCGCTCCCTCAGGCAGATCCGCCGCATAGCCGATGGCATCATGCACATCCGAGCCCATCGAGGCCGCCGCTGTCACGCCGCGTCCAATCTCCACAGCCTTCACCGCCTGCAGTGACATCACGGCCTGCGCCAGCACGCCATCCAGCCGCTCGTCCCAATTGGCGTAAGTGCCGATGCCGGCCGGAGCGCCATGCACCACCACCTCGAAGACGCCGCCAATCGTGTCCTTCGTCAGCAGCGCGCGATCCACCTCGGCCTTCATCCGCGCCTCGGTCTCGGCGTCCACGCAGCCCAGCATCACTTCGTCCAGTTCGCGCAGCGCGGCAATCTCCGCCCACGTGGCCGTGCGTTCCATCTCCACGTTGCCCACGCGAATCACATGGCTGGCCACATCGATGCCCAGTTCGAGCAGCAGCGACTTCGCCACCGCGCCCGCCGCCACGCGAGCCGTGGACTCGCGCGCCGAGGCCCGCTCCAGCACATACCGCGCTTCGGCAAAGTCATACTTCAGCGCGCCCGCCAGGTCCGCATGCCCGGGCCGTGGCGAGGCGACAGCCTTGTGCTTGCTCGCGTCGCCTGTCTCCACGGGCAGAATCTCGGTCCAGTTCTTCCAGTCGCGATTCTCAATTTCCATCGCAATCGGCGAACCAATCGTCTTGCCATGGCGCACGCCGCTCAAAAAGTGAGCCGTATCCTGCTCAATGCGCATGCGGCCGCCGCGGCCGTAGCCCTGCTGGCGGCGCCAAAGTTCGCGGTTCACAAAATCCTGATCGATCGGCACGCCCGCAGGCATACCAGATACCAGCGCGATCAGGCTTTCGCCATGGGATTCCCCGGCTGTAGAAAATCGAAGCATAGACATTTTTTCAATTTCGATTGTAGATGACTTTTCCTGGCGGCCCGTTGCGCATCCCTGGCCACGTCCATTCCCGCGCCCATCCGGCGCGCTACTGGCCCGCGATCCACTCGTACTGCGCCGCGGTCAGCGGCACCACGCCCAGCCGCCCCTGCCGCACCAGCGGAGACTCCGCAAACAGCTTCATCTCTTTCATCTCCGCAAGCGTGCGTGGCGTCTTGAGCTTCTTCACAAAGCGAATGCGCACTTCCGGCACCTTCGGATTCTCCGCATTCACGGCCACGCACTTGGCCAGCCCGGTCGCGCGCTTCTCGCCGCTCGTGTGGTAGATCACCAGCATCTCGCCAATGGGCATGCGCGCCAGGTAGCCCACCGCCTGCGGATTCCCCACCCCGTCCCAGATCGTCTCGCCGTCCCGCTCCAGGTCGTCAATCGAATACACATCGGGCTCAGTCTTCAAAAGGTAAGGCATGCGTATCCCCCTCATCCGGCGCGGATCTCTCATCCTCCGCCCGCTTCGCCGCGCTCGCCAGGTACGCACGCGTATTCAGCAGTGGCCGCTCCATGGAGCGCACCCACTCGGTCATCTCCGCCCCATCCCGGCCACCCGCTGCCGCGCGTGCAAACTCATTGCTCACGGTCTGCATCTTCGCGTCCAGGTCATCCAGGTAGTGCAGCAGAATCGCTTCCGGAATCATCGGCAGCTTCGGCGACCCGAACTCATACCGGCCATGGTGGCTCAGAATCATGTGCTCCACCAGCACGCGCTTCTCTGCCGGAAAATCCCCCAGCTCCGCAATCTTTCGCTCCACCATGTTCACGCCCATGGTGATGTGGCCCAGCAACTGCCCCGGCAGCGTGTAGTCAAAGCTCATGCCCCAGCGCAGCTCGGCCAGCTTGCCAATGTCATGCAGCATCGCGCCCGTCAGCACCAGGTCACGATGAATGCCCGGGTAGTAGCCCGCCACGCGATCACACAGCCCCACCAGCGACACAATGTGCTCCAGCAGCCCGCCAATCCACGCGTGATGCATGCTCTTCGCCGCCGGAGCCTCGCGCAGCGCGCTGCCAATCTCCGTGTCATTTAGAAAGGCTTGCACCAGCCGTTGCAGATCGGCGTCGGTAAAGCTGGCCACCCAGCTCTCCAGCTCCCGCCACAGCTCATCCACATCGCGCTCGGTCGCCCTGACAAAATCTGCCAGCGTAAATTCTCCCGGCTCGGCCTTGCGGATTTGTGAAAGTGTGAGTTGCAATTTATCGCGATAGCGGCCCACCTGCCCGCGCACCTTCACCACGTCGCCCTGCGAAAACTCGCCGCGGCAATCGGCCATATCCCACAGAATGGCCTCGACCTGCCCCGTACTGTCAGCCAGCACCAGCGCGAGATAAGGCGCGCCATCCTTCTTGCTGCGCACGCTCTTTTGCGAGGCACAGAAAAAGCCGGTGATCGACTGATTCTCATACCGCGCGAGATCGGCGATCATCGGCTCTTTCATAACAGGCCCGTTCTAAGTGAATTTCTTACTGCTGCGGCTGGCTGTTTCCGCTGTCTGAAGTCGAAGTCCCAGAGGTTGAGGAGGGCTGCGCCTGCTGCTGCTGCGCGGCCTTCTTCTCTTCCTGATCCTTCTTCAACTGCACCTTGGAGTAGCGGCGCTTTGGCCCTCCCCGCAACGGGTGCGTCTTCTTCTTTTTCTTAGTGGTGTTTCCTTCCAGGCCCAGCGAAGACTGCTGCTCCTTCATCGTGGCCTCGGCTGCCGAACCCACCACCGCTGCGGGATGATGGTCATCCACCTTCTTCGCGTGGTGTTCGTTGGCCTTGCTGCCAAAGCGCTTCTTCGCGTCATTGCTGGTAGCCGACGGTTGCATCGTATCGGCATTCGCCTCTACACCGTTGCCGGTCTCGGCTGCTTCCGGCTGCTGCCCAAGAACCGGAGGCAGATTCTCGCGTGGAGCCTGTCCAAAGCGAATCTTCTCCTTCTTACCCGGCTTCTGAATGCCCGCGCGCTCCTTGCGGCGCTCGCGGCGTAGCTTCCGGCTTTCCCTGGGAGAAGCAGTGGCGCTCGCCACCTCTGTCTTAGCAGCCTTCTTCTTGCGATAGTGGCGGCCGCGATGGTAGGCGTCGAAGCGTACGCGCGTCATGTGAGCCTTCTTCTTCTTGCCTGAAGGCGGCACATACGCGCTATAGATGGGCTTCATCTCATTCGGCGTAGCGCCTGCATCGGTGTAGCCCGGACGAATGTCAATGTAAGACTGGTTGCGCAGCTTCGTCAGATAAGCGCGCAACGCCGGCTGCATCTTGTTGTAGCCGACCGCATTCTCAATCTGCGTCTCCACCTGGCTCATCGGAGCCACGCCCGCATCCTGGTGATGCGTCACTTCGAGAATGATCCAGCCCTGCTTGGTCTGAACCGGTTCGGTAAACTGCCCCTTCTTCAGCGAGAATGTCGCGCTCTCAAGCTCGGGAGCAAGCTGCCCTTTCTGAAATGCACCCAGATCGCCGCCCTGCGCCGCCGTCGGCCCCTTTGAGTCGGCCTTGGCCAGCTTCGCAAAATCCGCGCCCGCCTTCAGCTTGCCCTCAATCGCATCGGCCTGCTTCTTGGCCTCGGCCACCTGCGCCGCGTCGTCCGGGTTCGGCGTCGGGATCAGAATTTCGCTCAACCGCACATCTTCCGGCCGGTCAAACTCCTTCTTGTGCTGGTCATAGTACTTCTGAATCTCATCCGGAGAAATGCGAATCGTCGGCGCAACCTTCTGCCGGATCACCGTCTGCGTGATGATGTTGTTCCGGATCTGCTGCTTGAAGTCCTGCCACGAGAGTCCCTGCGATTCCACCGCCTGCTGCAGAGCCTGCATCGAGTCCAGGTGGTTCTGCTTGCGGATCGCGTCCAGCCGCTCCACCAGTTGGTCTTCCCCGGTGATGCCCAGTTGCTTGCCCTTGGCCAGCAGCAGTTGCTGGTCAATCAGGTTGCGCAGCAGGTCTTTCTTCTCGCGGTCCAGTTCGGCCTGAGACATATGCTGCTGCTGGGCCTGCTGCTCCAGATCCTGCTCGGCGCGCTTGTAGTCCGAGGTATCAATCACCTGGTCATCCACGCGGGCCACGATCTGTTCGACCACTTTCCCCGGATAAGGCAGACCATTGGCCTGCTGCGAGGAAGCGGCGCCCTGGTTGGTGGTGCTTTGGCCATGGAGCGGCATGACGGCGATGGCCAGTGTTGCAACCATCAGCGCCCGGAACGGAAAGGATCGAAGCATCATCACTCTGAACGTCTCAAGGATCGCGCCCGCCCGCATCCTGCGTCAAAAAATCCGCACAACATGTCAGGCAGCGCTCCTCCAGATACTAAATGCGCGGCTCTACGAACGCCAAGGAAACTCCCAAAACCAATCCCTCCTTCCCGGCGCATCTCCGCTCCCCTGAAGCCCGAATGCTATACTCCAGCTATTGCGGCCCCTACTCAGGGACCGAAGGACTCCGGATCCGAATGTCTTCTTCCGCGCGCCGTACCGCCTTCTACCTTGTCGTCTTTTTCGCCGTCTGCGGCCTCGCGGGCCTGTTGATCAACCAGAAGGTCGGCGCGCAGACAGACGATGATGCCTCCAGCTTCCGGGCCGGACTCAAAGACTTCAGCAGCGTCTACCAGGTGGTCGCCGAGAACTACGCCACCCCCCTCACCGGCAAGCTTCCCAGCCGCGCGATTTACGACGGCGCCATCCCTGGCATGCTGCGCACCCTTGATCCCCACTCCAATTTTTTTGATCCCAAGGCCTTCGCCGCCATGCGCGAAGAGCAGCACGGCCGCTACTACGGCGTTGGCATGCTCATTCAGCCGCAACTCATCAAAGGGCAGGAGCGCATCGTCGTCGTCCATCCCATGGCGGGCTCCCCGGCCATGAAGGCCGGCATCAAGCCCGGCGACATCATCGACACCATTCAGGGCGGCTCCACCAAGGGCATGACCTCGTCCGACGTGGCCAACCACCTCAAGGGTGCCAAGGGCACCAGCGTCAAGGTCACCATGATCCGCGACGGCTTTGACAAGCCGCTCACCTTTACTCTGGTCCGCGACGAAATCCCCAATCCCAGCATCGATGTCGCCTACATGATCCGCCCCGGCATCGGCTACATTCACATCACGCAATTTCAGGAGACGACCGGCCAGGAATTCGACGACGCCATGAACAGCTTCCAGAACCTTAAGGGGCTGGTGCTCGATCTGCGCGGCAACCCCGGCGGCGTGCTCGTCGATGCCGTGGCCGTCTGCAACCGGCTGCTCAAGCGCGGGCAGATCATCGTTTCCCAGCGTGGACGCGCCTATCCTGAGCAGATTTACCGCGCCACCCAGGGCAACGGCGGCACCCACTTCCCCATCGTCGTGCTGGTCAATCACAACACGGCTTCGGCCGCAGAGATCGTCAGCGGCGCGCTGCAGGACCACGACCGCGCTCTCATCGCCGGCGAAACCACCTTCGGCAAGGGCCTCGTCCAGACCGTCTATCCGCTCTCTGACGGCACTGGCCTCACCCTGACCACCTATCACTACTTCACGCCCAGCGGACGCCTCATCCAGCGCAACTACAAGGGCGTCTCGCTCTACGACTACTACTACGACCACGACACGCCCGAGAGCACCAAGGGCCGCAAGGTCTACCTCACCGACTCTGGCCGCACGGTCTACGGCGGCGGCGGCATCACGCCTGACGTGAAGCTCACGCCCATGAAATACAACGACTTCCAGACCCTTCTGCTGGCCCATTACGCCTTCACGCGCTTTGCTGACAACTACATGGCGCACCGCACCGTCACCAGGAACTTCGAGGTCAACGATGAAGTGCTGACCGCCTTTGAGAACTATCTCAAGTCGCGCCAGATTGACTTCACCGCCGCCAACATCAACGGCGTGCTGCCCTGGATCAAGGCCAGCATCAAGGACCAGATCCTCACCTACCAGTTCAACGCCGCCGCCGGCGACGAGGCCATCGACAACTGGGATCCCGAGATTCAGTCCGCCATTGATCTCATGCCCAAGGCCGAGGCCCTCGAAGAGAACGCCATCAAGGCCGACGCGGCCAGAATGGCCGCCAACAGCACGCCCGCGGCTCCGGCTCACACCGCATCCTAGCCGGTCAGCCCCGCCGAGCTCTCTCGCGTAAGGGGCACCCTCAAACAACGGGTGCCCCGCGTCCATCTATCCGGACGCGGGATCCCTCCCCTCAATCCTCCTCGCAGTCTTCCCGACCCAAGCGATCACGTTAACCGTTACCCTCGGTCATCCAAAGCGACACTCTTAACCCCTGTCATCCCGACCGAACAAAGTGAGCGGAGGGACCTGCATTCCCCACCCACTCCACGACGCGTCATTCTGAGCGCAGCGAACCGGGGCCCCCGGGAACAGGTCCTCGTTCCCGGGGTGGGAAGAATCCCGGCCATCTCCCGGTAGCCGGATGCCGCCTCAAGTTTCTCCCACCATTTCCACCCTCGTTGTCATCCCGCCTAAAGCACCGCCGGCTACAGCCCGTCCGCGAGCGAACTGGTGAGGGTTTACCCTGCTATTACAAGCACTTGCAGCCCAATCGCTGCATGCAATACCTTATGGGTAACACTCCCCCTATGACTGACCTGCGATTTGCCACCGAATCGGATCTTCCCGCGCTCACGGCCCTCATCAACCGGGCCTTTGCCATCGAAAGCTTCTTCAAATTCAGCGAGCGCCTCAACCCCCAACAGACCCGCGCCTACTTTGAGAGCGGCCAATTCCTGCTTTCTGAAGAAAGCGGACAGATTCAGGCCTGCGTCTTTGTTGAAATCAAGCAGGACCGCGGCTACTTCGGCCTGCTCGCCGTCGAGCCTGCCCACCAGAGAAGCGGACTCGGCGCGCGCCTCGTCGCCGCCGCCGAGGAGTACGCCCGCGAGCGCGGCGCGCTCCACATGGACATGACCATCGTGAACCTGCGCGAAGAACTGCCCGCCTACTACGAAAAGCTCGGCTACCGGGCCTGCGGCACCGAAGACATTCCCCCGGAAGTCATCGGCCCCATCAAGCAGCGCTGCCACTTCATCCGCTACACCAAGCCCCTCGGCAAAGCCCGCGAATAGCGAAGAGGTTTGCCCCGCCGCGAGCCCTTCAGATGCTGGGGGGGCCAGGCTCCGCTCGGGCGGAGTCTGCCCCCTCCCGCCTATTGCGGCGCGCGCCCCACGCCTCCATCCGATGGAAGCGAAAACGCACCCGAAAACCCTGCCGGAAATATCGCCGGCCTGCACTATCCTATAGACAGGGAATCAGTTAGCAGAGATCACTTTTACTCCGCCCCGCAATGTGAAACCAGATTCACATTTTTCGGGGCGATGACACAGCCCCTCTTCAGCCTTCCATCCGGCCCGCGCGCGCCAGCACCAGGGTAATATCGTCCGGCTGCTCCTGCGCCCCGATCCAGTTCCGCAGCGCCTGCATCACCTGGCCTGAGATCACCTCCAGCGGCAGATGCCGGTGCCGCCGCACCACGTCCACCAGCCGCTCCTCGCCAAAGTCGCCGAACTCGTTCTCCGGCTCGGTCACCCCGTCCGAATAGGCAATCAGAATGTCGCCCGCATACATCTCCATCGAGTCCTGCTCGTAGACCATGTTGTCCAGCAGACCCACCACCGTGCCGCCCCGGTCCAGCCGCTCCACGGTCCCGTTGCTCCGCAGCAGCAGCGGAGGCAGTTGCCCCCCATTCGAGTACGTCAGCCGGCTGGCATCGGCGTCGAAGTGCGCCAGAAACAGCGTCGCGTACTTCTCCGGCTGCGTGCTGCGGTAGAGGTGCCGGTTGAGCAGGCTCAGAATCTTGGCCGGCTCCTCAAACAGCTCGCCGCACTCAATCTCCTGCTCGCCCGAGGCCGTGCGGCCACCCGTGGCCAGCGCCACCGTGCCAGCCGAGATCAGCTCCTCGCCCGCAAACCGGTAGGCCCGCACCGCCGAGTGCAATGAGGCCATCAGCAGTGCGGCCGAAATGCCCTTGCCGCTGATGTCGCCCAGCGCCAGTCCCAGGGCATCGTCGCCCAGTTGCAGAAAGTCGTAGTAGTCTCCGCTGACCGTGCGCGCCGGCAGGCAGAAGCCATGCACCTCGAGCGAAGCCAGCCGGATGTTGCCCTGCGGAAACAGGTTGGCCTGCACCTCCTGCGCAATGGCCAGCTCGCTCTGCAGCCGCTGCTTCTCGCGCTGCTCCTCGAGCAGCCGCGCCAGTGAAGCGGTCATGATATTGAAGGACTGGCTCAGCGCCGCCAACTGGTCGCGGCGCTTGACCTGAATGCGATGCTCAAAGTCGCCATGGTCAATCGCTTCGGTCGCCGCATACAGGTCTCGAATCGACTGCGTGATGGTCGTATTCAGCCGCACCGCACCGTAAAAGGCGATCAACTCCAGCAACCCGAAGAGCACCGCGATGCCGATCAGCACGTCGCGTACGACAGAACCCATCGTGTTCGACGCATTCAGCAGTTGCTGATAGTTGAACAGCCGCGCATACAAAAGCGAAGGCCGCGACTGCATCGTCAGATTGGCCCCATGCGGATGCAGCTTGCCCGTCGTCCAGTCGGTCGCCGCCAATGGCCCATAAAAGGCCACCGGAATGTCATAGAAATGCTGCTTGGGCGGCAGTTGGCCGCCTACGATGGCGTCATGCGGCACATCCACGCTGGCTGCGCGCGCCGTCCCCGCCTTGGCATGCGCCGGCGGCTCTCCCATCACCCTCACGTGAATGCCGCCGTCTTTGGAATCATTCAGGTCGGCCGCGCTGCTCGGCCAGATCATCGCCGAGCCCAGCCCGGCCGCAATCCGGTCCACTTCCTCGTCTTCGAGCGGCATGCTGCTCACGACAGTTACCTGGTGCCCAGCCGCCATGGCCGTATCCACCGCACGCAGGTAAAGTTGCCCATGGTCGAGCACCAGCCCCTGAAAGGGCGCCGCTCCCACCCACTTCGGCAAAGCCTGCAGATCGCTGGCATTCAGGCCCGCCGGTTGCAGGGCCTCATGATGGCCGTCCACAAACACGGCCAGCCGCGTGTCAGCGAACTCGCCCGCCGCCAGCAGGTCTTTCGCCTCAGGCAAAGAAATCGTCTTGGGAACCTTGCCGGTCGTCAGCGAATTGGCCACATGCATGGCAAATACCTGGTTCTGCGCGGCCAGCTTCATCAACTCGGCATTGCTCTCCGCATTCCCGGCAAAGATGGCAAACTGGCCTGAGAAGATATAGAGCGCAATCGCCGCCAGCATTACAAACAGCACCACCGGCGCCAGCCCCATTAGCAGATAGGTCAAAATCAGCCGGTTGCGCACCTTCCACAGAAAATGCCCGAAGATCCAGCGCAGAAACAGAATCAGGCACAGCGGAACCAGCGCCAGCAGCGCAATGTCGGCCACCAGCGTGCATAGGTCGCCCCCGCTTCCCGGCAGCAGGCCCAGCAGCCCGAACGCCAGATAAACCAGAAACAGCCAGAAGGCGCTGCGATGCACCTTCCCCGTCGGGGAGGGCCGCCGCAACTTCTCAAAAACCAGCGTTTCAAAATTCCGGATTCGGCTCATTTTGTAGCCTGAGTGTAAAGCAATTGCACCGCATTTGAGACTCTGGAATTTCCGGTGGGCCGCGCGAAGGGTAACCCTCCGCTCATAAAGACGCTTTCAGCTTACCCGCGCCGCAGCCTCTTCCATGGCCTCTTTGCGGTCTTCTTCACGCACCATCTGCAGCGCGTGGCGGGTCGCGCAGGAGTGCGCGCCACCCAGCAGCAGCAGGCCGGTCAGAAAGGCCCACATCATCAGCGTGACCGACACGGCAAACGGCCCGTAGGCCGAGCGCAGATCGAGCCACGGCAGCAGCATCACATACAGCTCTTTTGCACCATCCCACAGCAGCCCGGTCACAATGGCCGTCGGCAGCACCACTCGCACCGGCAGCTTGCGATTGGGCAGCACCCAGTAAATAAGAAAGAAGATCGACACGCTCAGAAAGGCCGCCGTAATGCCCAGAAAGAAGTGCGCAATGCCGTTGAAGATGAAGTTGTGCGTATGCCCGAAGAAGACGACCGCAAGCACCGTATTCTGTGCCGCCGTAAACGCCACCGAGACCAGAGCCAGCAGGCCCACTGCCATGGCAAGGCCCAGCGAAATAATCTGGTTCACCACGTAGGAGCGGCTCTTCTTCACGCCCCACACCCGGTTGAGCGCCACCTCGAGCGGCAGAAAAACGCTCGACGACGAAATCAGCAGCATCGCGATCGAGAAGACCTGCACCCGGCCCCGCGGGTGCACCAGCAGCGCCATGTTACGAACGACAAACTCCTGGTTAGCCGGCAAAAAATAGCTCACCATGTCGCCCACCACCGCCGTCATGGCCTGCGAGTGAAAGACCTGCCGCGACATCATGAACAACATCACAATAAAGGGAAAAAGCGACAGAATCGTATTCGCCGCTACACTGAAGGCATAGGTATGCACTTCGGTGCGGGTGAGGTACTCGGCGAGCGATTTGACGTGAGGCCACCACTGGCTGGGCGGTGGAACCCGGGGGGCGAGCCGGCTGCGCGGAATCTTTTCGTCATCAGACATAACTGAAAGCAGAGAGCCATCCCGGCGGAAAACCGCCTGCGAGCCTGCTGGTTGGATGGTAGCAAAGCCCGCTTCTGGCACCGTGACAGTTCCAAATGCCATCCAGGCCCCGCGCGGCGTCACCCTTCCCCCGGCAGCCCGCCCGCTTCACGGCTAACTCGCTTTTTTGCCGGGATTTTGCATTTTTCTCTTGCTTTGGCCCCTCAATTCCTGCCATAACAAGGTCACGATCGACGCTACCTAGTAAGTAGACGTAGGTCAGTAAGTTTGGAAGGCCGTCTTTGATGTATTGGTGTTTGGATGTTCTTTGTATCCGCCGAAGGGCGAACTAGCTGCCGGGATCCGCGCTACAGGCGCGAGGACGGTGGCTTTTGTCGTCTCAGGGGAAACGGGGAGCGGACTGGGCAATAAAAACAAGAGGAGTCCCTGTGAAAGAAAGTGGCGTAGTCAAGTGGTTCAATGGCGCAAAGGGTTACGGCTTTATCCAGCGTTCAACCGGAGAAGATGTCTTCGTGCATTTCTCCGCGATTCAGGACTCCGGATACAAGACCCTCAATGAGGGCGAAGCGGTCGAGTTTGAGTGTCAGCAGGGCCCAAAGGGCCTGAATGCCGCCAACGTCGTCCGCGGCTCATAAACACCGGTTTCCCCTCACCGTATCGCAAGTTTACTTTCCGTTCCATGCGTCTTGAATGGCGCAGCTTCATCCCCGTCGATGAGCTCAGCGGCTTTTCGTTCCTGAAAGGCCGCCTCGCTCGACCCCAGCTTCCTCAATGCGATCAATCGCCCAACGGCTGGCCTCGGCCAGCACCTCATCGGCGGTTTCGGCCCAGGCGCGCAGGCGCGGCAAAAACTCGGCCTGGCCGCTGTTTCCCATCGCAATCGCCAGGTTCCGCCGGAAGCCGCTGTAGCGCGTCCGCTTCACCGGCGACCCATAGAAATACCGTCCAAAAGCCGACTCGTCCATCTCGGCCAGCCAGGCCAAAGCCGGATTGATCAGCTCCCCGCGCGGCGCCAGTTCCTTATCCGGTTGCGCCGGAACACGGCGGCGGCTATTCCACGGGCAGACATCCTGGCAGATATCGCAGCCAAAAATCTGCCGCCCGATGCCCTCGCGCAGATCGAGCGGAACCTCGCCGCGATGCTCGATCGTGAGATAGCTGATGCAGCGGCTGGCATCCATCTGCCGGGGTGCGATCAGCGCGCCGGTCGGGCAGGCGTCGATGCATCGCGTGCAGCTTCCGCAGCGGTCCGGAGCCAGCGCTGCAGTCTCGGAAGCCGGAAGCTCCAGCGAGGTAAGAATCACCCCCAGAAAAAGCCATGAGCCTATCTCCTGATTGAGCAGGCAGGTATTCTTCCCGATCCACCCCAGCCCGGCATACTGCGCGTACACGCGCTCCACCACCGGCCCGGTGTCCACATAGCAGCGGGCCTCAAACTCGCCGAACTCCTTCACCATCTGTTCGCGAACGCGCTCCAGACGCTTGAGCAGCACCTTGTGGTAATCCGTAGGCCGGCCCTGATGTCCTGACCAGGCATAGCGGGCAATCCAGCCCGAGCCTTCGGGGGACGGGTCTGTCGAGTAGGGGGCCTCGCGGTTGTAGTTCGTAACGCAGACGACGACCGAACGCGCCCAGGGCACAGCCTCGCGCAGAGACGATCGCACCAGCCGTCCGGCCTCATTGCGGCGCTTCAGGTATTCCATGCTGCCGGCGTGCCCGGCATCGATCCACTGCTCAAAGCGGGCGCGCTCGGTGCGATCCTCTTCGCTGCCGGGCGCGGGCACGGCGGCGACACCGGCGCGGTCAAAGCCGGCATTCTCGGCAAACTGCCGCACCCGCGATGGCCATGCCTCATGCTTCATGCCTCCTCATGCTAATCGATCACCAGCGGGGTCCACGCCCGCAAGCGAGCCCGCGCATGGTTGCCTCGCACGGATGCCTACTCTACGATTGAAATTGGAATCGATCATCTTTGAACCACAGGAAACCCAATCACATGCGCATATTGATCACTGGAGCCGCTGGCTTCCTGGGCTCGCATTTGACCGATGCACTCTTGTCCGATGGCCACACGGTCGTGGGTGTAGATAACCTTTGCACAGGCTCGCTGGCCAATCTGAAACACTTGGCCAATGAGAGTCGCTTTGAGTTTGTGCAACAGGATATTGTTGAGCCCTTCGATGTAGGCAAAGTGGACTATGTTCTCAACTTTGCCTCCCCGGCCAGCCCGGTGGATTACGCACGGCTGGGGCCGGAGACCCTGAGCGTAGGCTCAGACGGCACACGAAACGCACTCGAAATTGCACGCCGCCGCGGCGCAAAGTTTCTGCATGCCTCAACGTCTGAATGCTATGGCGATCCCACTGTCCATCCTCAAAAGGAAGACTACTGGGGCAATGTGAATCCCATTGGGCCGCGCTCGGTCTACGACGAAGCCAAGCGCTTCTCAGAGGCATTGACCATGGCCTATCACCGCTACTACGGGGTAGATACGCGGCTGGTGCGTATCTTTAATACTTATGGGCCGCGCCTGCAAAAGAACGATGGCCGCGTCATCTCCAACTTTATGGTGCAGGCGCTCAAGGGCGAAGACCTGACGGTGTACGGCGAGGGCAACCAGACGCGCAGCTTCTGCTATGTCTCCGATGAGGTGGAAGGCATTCTTCGCCTGGCCCACTCTGACGAGCATCTGCCCACCAACATCGGGAACCCCTCGGAATGGACCATCCTGGAGTGCGCCAAAGCCGTGATCCGGGTAACGGGTACCGCAAGCAAGATCGTCTTCCGTCCGCTGCCGCAGGATGACCCCATGCAGCGCAAGCCGGACATCAGCAAGGCAAAAAGGCTCCTGGGCTGGGAGCCGAAGGTGGACCTGGAAACAGGGCTGCGGCTGAGCCTGGAGTACTTCCGTGAGTCCCTGGTGCCGGTGGCGGCACAGGCCAGATAAGCAGACCCGGCCAGGCAGGCCGGCGCACATCTACGGTCTGAGAAGCTGGCCGCCTGTCCGCCGGATGAGCGCTCTTCTGGCTATGAGCGTCTGTATGTTTTAGGATTTCCACGTAGGAACGAGACCCATGAAGCTGATGCCCCATCGCCCGGAAGTTCAACGCCCCTTCTCGCCGGAAGGCGGTTTTACGCTCATGGAGCTGCTGATCGTCATCTCGATCATGCTGATCCTGATGCTGATCGCCATCCCGAACATGCTGAATATCCGGGCGCAGGCCAATGAGACCTCGGCTCTGCAGTCTCTGCACGCCGTCCAGGAAGCGGAAACGCAGTATGAGGCGAACTATCCTCAAAACGGTTATGCCTGCTCGCTGTCGGCCCTCGGGGGCGAAGGCAAATCGGGTCCGCCGAGCCCACAAGCCGCGCAACTGCTGCCCAATGACCTCGCCTCGGGCCAGAAGTCTGGTTACACGTTCAACATCGTCAACTGCACCAAGACGACCGTGAATGACCACGACCTGATCACCAGCTATGAGGTCACCGCCGTTCCTCAGGCGGTCGGCAAGACGGGCCACCGCGGCTTCTGCCTCGACATGAGCGGCGAAATCAAGTCTGACCCCTCGGGCGGCACCAACTGCACGGTTCCGCTGCAGTAATGCGTAACAGGCTGCGCGGGCCGCTGGCCCGTACCCTCGGTTTCGCTGTCAGCGCGGCCCTGCTGGCTCTGCCCTTGCAGGCCCGCGCGATGACACCCAGCGTGAAAGAGCTGGCCGCGCGCATCGACCAGCACTACAACCGGCTGCACTCGCTCGAAGTGGCGTTTGTGCAAACTTACACCGGCATGGGCCTGCACAAACGCGAGGCCGGAGCGCTGCTGCTCAAGAAGCCCGGTCGCATGCGCTGGACCTACACCCAGCCGGACGGCAAGCTCTATGTGCTCGACGGCAAGTTTGGCTACTTCTATACGCCAGGGCAGACCGAGGCCCAGAAAGTTCCGGCCAAAAAGCTCGACGATCTGCAATCGCCCTTGCGCTATCTGCTCGGACACACCGAGTTGATGCGAGAGATGCCCAACCTGCACATCACCGGCGAAGAAAACGGCGTCTACACGCTACAGGGCATACCGCGCGGCATGCAGAAGAGCATTGCAGGCGTAACGCTCAAGGTGACGGCCGACGGCTACATCCACGAGATTCGCGTAGCGCAGACCGATGGCATCGTGAACGAGCTGGACTTCTCCGGCGAAACCGACAATGTGCCCGCGCCCAGCTCGGCCTTTGTCTTTCATCCACCGGCCGGGGTGTATGTGGTGAACAGTCTGACGCCGATGGAGTAAAGAGCAGCTTTGAGCTGTTAGCTGCCAGCTATTAGCTCCTGGCCCGGCTGTCCTGAATCGTGCTTCTGCCAAGCGCCGGAAGTTCCGCGCGGCCCGGCCCTCCCGTATGATTCCTGCATGCTTTTGGTGCGCATCGCCGTCCTCTGCTTCATTTCTCTTCTGCTTCCTGTAACCTGTTGTGCGCAATCGGTCTGGACGCTCGAAACGAGCGGCACGGCGGCGAGCCTGCGCGGGATTCATGCAGTCAGCAGACAAATTGCCTGGGTCAGCGGCTCGGGCGGGACCATTTTGCGCACCCTCGACGGCGGCCGGCATTGGACGAAGTGCGCGACCCCGCCCAACGCGATCAGGCTCGACTTTCGCGCCATCTGGGCATGGAGCGCCCGGGACGCCATCGTCATGTCGAGCGGGCCGGGCGTGCTCTCGCAAGTCTTCAAAACCGCCGACGGAGGCAAGCACTGGAAGCAGATGGCCGCAAACGCCGACCCGCAGGGCTTCTGGGACGCGATGGTCTTTGAGAACCGCCGCAAGGGGTTTGTGCTCGGCGATCCGGTGAACGGACGCTTCGTGCTGCTGGCGACCACCGATGGCGGCCGCGCGTGGAGGCGCCCAACGAAGCGCTCAACACCGCCCGGGCTGAAAGTCCACGACAACGCAGGCGGAGCCTTTGCCGCCAGCAATACCTCGCTCATGGCCGGGCCACACGAACCGATGCTCTTCGGGGGCGGCGGAGCGTGGGTCTACCGCCAGACATCCTCCCACAGAACCGGGCAACGCTCATGGGCGTCGGTCCAGGCTCCGCTGGCTCACACGGGGCAGGCCGCGGGCGTCTTTTCGCTGGGCTATCATGCCGGCACCATCGTAGCTGTGGGCGGGGACTACACCCGGCCTGCGGACTCCGGCGGCACCGCAGCCTGGTCTCGCGATGGCGGGCGGCACTGGACGGCCGCGCAGCATCCCCCGCACGGCTACCGCTCAGCCGTGGCCTGGGACGCAGCCGCGCACGCCTGGATCACCGTGGGCACCAACGGAACAGACATCAGCTACGATGGCGGCCAAAACTGGCAGCCGCTCGGCAACGGGAGTTGGAATGCGCTGAGCCTCCCCTTTGCCGTGGGCCCCAAAGGGCGCATTGGAAGGCTCAACTCCGCGGCGGCGCCTCGCACGGCGGAGCGTTGATCCGGCGGAGTATAGATTCGGCGCCCGCAGCCTTTTGAGCGCACGGCAAGCGCCGGGCGTCTATCCCTGTACACAAACTGCTACCCTTGAAAGAGCAGAAATCGCAAGTATTATGGCCGAATTTGTCATCAAGATGGCCGATGAGCGCGGACGCGTGCAGGAACAGGTGCAATCCGCAGCCTCGGCAGAGGAGTTGCGCCAGCGCTTCTCGCAGGCGGGCTACTACGTGTACTCGGTGAAGCCGCGCGGGCTGACCGGCACGGCCCGCAAGATCAAGCTGGAACCGTTCCTGATCTTCAATCAGCAATTCGTCACCCTCATCAAGGCCGGATTGCCGATTCTCAGCTCGGTCGAGATGCTGGCGCAGAGCCAGAAGAATCCTCACTTTGCTGCTCAGTTGCAAAATGTGGCCGCGCGTGTGCGTACCGGCGAGTCCATATCGAGTGCCTTTGACGCGCAGGGCGGCTTTCCGCCGATCTACACGACCACGCTTCTGGCAGGCGAGCGCAGCGGCAACCTCGAAGAGGTGCTGACGCGCTATCTGGCCTTCCAGCGCATTTCATTGACCTTTCGTAAAAAGCTGCAGGCATCGCTGATTTACCCGTCGATGCTCATCGTTCTGGTCTTTGGCCTTTTCATCTTTCTCATCTCGTTCGTAGTGCCGCGCTTTGCGATGCTTTATGACCAGATGGGCTCAAAGCTACCGGGCATCACTCTGGCGCTACTGGCCTTCGGCAAGGGGACGCAGCACTACATTCTCTACATTCTGCCGGGCGTGGGATTGCTGGTGTATCTGCTGCTGCGCTGGAGCCGCACCGACCGGGGCGCTGACACGATTGACGGCATCCGCATCCGCCTGCCGATCTTTGGCATGATCTGGTTGAAATACCAGGTCGCGCTGTTTTCGCGCACGCTCTCCACCCTGCTGATGGGCGGCCTGCCACTGGTGCCATCGCTCGAGACGGCGGCGCGTTCCATCTCCAGCAAGCGAATTGCGAAAGCGGTCTTCAACTCCGTCAGCAGCGTGCGCGAGGGCAAGGGCCTGGCCAACAGCTTCAAAAACACGCGCGTCTTTCCTGCGCTCTCCACTGAGATGATCGAGGTGGGCGAATCCACCGGCGCGCTGCCACAGATGCTCAACTCGGTCGCCGAGTTTTTTGAAGAAGATGTGCAGACGGCTCTGACCGCCGCTCTGTCGCTGATTGAACCGGCCATTCTGATCGTGATGGGCATTGTGGTCGTCGTGATTCTCATCGCCCTTTACCTGCCGATCTTTTCGCTTGGCAGCACCAGCGCACTTGGCAGCTAAGGCAGAGAGGAAACAGAAAATGGCAGACATTCCGGTCATGGCGATTCCCACCGAGGTGGATGAGGTCACGCACGCGCAGACGCTGGCGCGCCGCTACCGCTGCGAGTTTATCGACCTCAAGAACTTTCGCATTCAACATGAAGTCATTCGCAGCGTGCCCGTGGAACTGATGTTCCGCTACAACTTTGTGCCGCTCGAACAGCAGGAAGATCGCATCGTGATTGCCGTCTCTGACCCGAGCCGGCTGATGGTGCTCGATGAAATTGCAAGCCTGCTGGGGCAGCGCGTGCTCACGCGCGTGGCCACGCTCTCGCAGATTACCGACCTGCTCAAAAAGACTGAACAGTCCCAGCGTGTGCTCGATGAAGCCTCAGAGGGGCTGACCTTTGACGTCATCTCGTCTGAGGACAATCCAGACGAGAATATCTCGATCGAAAAGCTGACCTCAGAAGAGGACATTAGCCCGATCATCCGCCTGGTCGACACGACCATCTTCACCGCGCTTGAGCGCCGCGCCTCTGACATTCACATTGAGACCTATGACGACTCGGTAGTGATCAAGTACCGCATTGACGGCGTGCTGCAGGCGGCCATGGCGCCTATTGCGCGCGAGCATCATCAGACTATCCTGTCGCGCATCAAGGTCATGAGCGAGCTCGATATCGCCGAGCGACGCGTGCCGCAGGACGGCCGCTTTCGCGTGCGCTACAAGACGCGCCTGATCGACTTCCGCGTCTCCATCATGCCGACCGTGCACGGCGAAAACGCTGTGCTGCGCGTGCTCGACAAAGAGTCAATGAGCGAGAAGTTCAGCCAGCTCACGCTCGATGTAGTGGGTTTTCACGAGGACGATCTGCGGCGCTTCCGCCGCTATATTCGCGAGCCCTACGGCATGGTGCTGGTGACGGGGCCCACCGGCTCGGGCAAGACAACTACGCTCTATGCCGCGCTCAATGAGATCAAGAGCGACGAAGACAAGATCATCACCATTGAAGACCCGGTCGAGTATCAGATTCGCGGCATCACGCAAATCCCGGTCAACGAGAAAAAAGGTCTCACCTTTGCACGCGGCTTGCGCTCCATTTTGCGTCACGACCCAGACAAGATTCTGGTGGGTGAGATTCGCGACCAGGAGACGGCGCAGATCGCCATCAACTCCGCGCTGACCGGACACCTGGTATTCACCACCGTGCACGCCAATAACGTAGTGGACGTGCTGGGCCGCTTCCTGAACATGGGCGTGGAAGCCTACAACTTTGTCTCGGCGCTCAACTGCATTCTGGCGCAGCGGCTGGTACGTACCATCTGCGACTTCTGCGTGCATGATGTGTACTACGACGATGAGACGCTGATCACCGGCGGCCTCAATCCTGACGAGTGGCGCGGCTTTGCTTTTCGCGAAGGCGCCGGATGCATCGAGTGCGGCGGCACCGGCTATCGCGGAAGAACCGCGATTCACGAGCTGCTCGACCTCACCGACCCGATTCGCGAGATCATTCTGGAAAAGAAGCCCAGCTCTGAGGTGCGGCGTCTGGCTCAGCAGGAGGGCATGCAGTTTCTGCGCGAGAGCGCGATTGACCGCGTGCGCCGGGGCTTAACCACTCTAAAAGAAATCAACAAAGTTACGTTTATTGAGGCGGCTCGCTAGTGGCTCCATCGCTTCCCTTTTTGAACATCAACACGCACCAGCGGCCAGAACTGGCATGCGAAATCTTCGCGGATCGCGTGGTGGCCGCGCGACGGCTCGCCGCCAAAGGCGCGGACCAGTCTCTCGACTTTCACACCGCCGCGCTGCCGCCCGGCACCATTGCCCCCGGCCTGAAGATGCCCAACTGCATGCACGCAACTGCGTTGACTGAGGCCGTGCGCAGCGCGCTCGACCAGACCGAGGCGCGCACCAGAAATGTCACCGTGATCGTTCCGGATGCAACCGCGCGCATCTTTCTGCTGGACTTTGACTCATTACCGTCACGCGAACGCGAGGCGCTGCCGATTCTGCGCTTCCGGCTGCGCAAGCTGGTTCCATTTGATGTAGATGATGCAGCTATCAGCTACCAGATTCTGCAGCAGCTTCCAGTCCAGGTGCGCACGCTGATCGTGGCCATGCCGGGACCGGTGCGAGCAGAATATGAGTCCATTGTGCGAACTGCCGGATATGAACCGGGTGCGATGATGACCAGCACGCTGGCCTCACTGGCGGCATTGCAGAGCTCCGAAGCCGCACTGTTGGTAAACCGCAGCGGCGGCTCCATCACCACGGCCATTGCCCGCCAGGATGAACTGCTGCTGCATCGCACGCTCGAGCTGCCGCCACAGCCAGGGCTGATGCAGGAAGAGCTGGCGCAATCTGTCACCGTGGCAGTGGCTTATTTTGAAGACACGATGCAGTCCATTCCCACCTCGGTCTACTATGCCGGGCCGGGCGGGGCGGCCAGCTTCGCGGAACTGGTGCAAAATGACGATCCGCTGGCGCCGCGCATTCGCGATCTTGCGCCCGCGCCCACTCACCCTCAACTGGCCGGGCTCACCGCCGGCGTGACAGGAGCGCTCGCAAGCTAATGCGCATCACCGTCAATCTCGCTTCCCGCCCCTATGTCGAGCTGCGCCCCATCTATCAGAGGCTGCGCTTGTGGATGCTGATACTCGCCCTCGCCGGCGGGGTGCTCGGCTATCTGCTGCACATGGACCGCCAGAGTGCGGTCGCAGTCACCGCGCATGTGCAGACACTCGATCAGCACATCGAGCAACTGGAGCAGCGCCGCGAGGGCTATCGCGCGCTGATGCAGCAGCCGCAGAATGCGGCTACGCTGCGGCAGTCGAACTTTTTGAACGGGCTCTTCAAACGCAAGGCATTCTCCTGGACGGCGACCATGGAAGATCTCGAAAATGTTTTGCCCAGCGGCGTGGAAGTGCAGAGCCTGCAGCCGATCGTGCATCCGGATGGGCACGTGGTCATCCGGCTGCGGGTGCTGGGCCCGCGTGATCTGGGCATCGACCTCATTCGCAATCTTGAGCACTCGAAGTACTTCGCTTCGCCACGCCTGGCGAGCGAATCGCTGGCCTCGCGCGGCAACGGCAACCGGCGCAATGTGAGCGCCAATCTGCCGGTGTATGTGAACTTTGACATCCTGGCTGACTACCGCCCGCTGCCGCACCCGGCAACGGCCAGCGAGACGGCCAGGGCCTCTGCAAAGGACCGTGCCAAAAAGCCCGGCGCAGCCGCGCGGCACAAGCATTCTGCCGCAAAGCCATCGCCCGATGTGCGTCCAAGAAAGGAGCGCCACTGATGAGTCGCATTCGCGCTTTTTTCACTGCTCTGAATCTGCATCTGGCCGCAGTCGCGCTGCTTCTGATCGTGGACGTCGTCTTCGGCATTCGTGTCGTGCTGGCCCAGCGCGCCATCCACTCCGATGAATCCCCCGCCTTCACGGCGAAGGAGATTCACTACGGACAACTGCAGGCGCAGATGGGCCACATCCAGAACTTGCCCGCCAAAGTGCGGCAGGCGCGCAAGGATGCGGACAAGTTTATCGGCGACCGCATTGCACCCAACGACTCCACCATTGCCGGCGAGCTGGGCAATCTGGCCGCCAAGGAGAACGTGCAACTCACCAATGCACAGTACACCATGACGCCGGCCAGCGACGGCCTCACGCAGGTGCGCATCGACGCAAGCCTCAGCGGACAATATGCGCCGCTGATGCACTTTATCAATGATCTGGAACGCGACAAGAACCACGTCTTCTTCATCATTTCGGGCATTGCGCTCAACGGGCAGCAGGGCGGCCTCGTGAATCTGCGCTTGCGCGTGGATACCTACATGAGCGCGGCCGCTGGCAGCCCGCCGCCTTCTTCCAGCAGCGATGAGAGCGACATGAATGCCAGTGCGATGCTGCACTTTCCCCTGCCGGAGGTGCGTGCATGGCGTTGAAGCTCGGCACCGAAGACAAGAAGAAAGTCGCCATCGCGGCCACACTGGGCATCATCGTGGTGGGTCTGGTCATCTGGGAGATGTATCACTTCTTCCTGAGTCCTTCGCCCGTACCGGCGCCGCCACCAGCCGCGATAGCCTCGGTGGGCGCGGCCGCCAACGGGCAACGCGCCGAGCGCATTCCCGTGAATCTGTCGAAGCTCGATCCGACGCTTCACCCTGAGGTCATGGCCGAGGCCGAGTCGCTGCGCTACACCGGCTCGGGGCGCAACATCTTCTCGATGAACTCCGCCCCGCCAGCCAATATTGAGCAGGTCAAGGGCCCCGTGCGTCCAGTTCAGCAGCAGGTTGCGCAAGGGCCATCGGGCCCGCCGCCTCCGCCGCCGATCGATCTGCAATTCTTCGGTTATGAGGCGCGCGGTACGATGCGCAAGGCGTTTCTGCTGCACGGCAACAACATCTTCATCGCGTCAGAGGGCGAGGTTGTGGACCATCGCTATAAGGTCGTGAAGATTTTGCCGCTTTCAGTGCAGGTGACTGACCTGCTTTACAACCATACGGAGAGCCTGCCGCTCACGCGCAGTTAGTCCTAGAGTTTCAGCATGCAGCGCCGCGTCTCACAATCCGCGCACAAACCCCGCCGCCCCAATGATCCTGAGGCGGGCATTGTGCTGTTGGCGGCCATCTTTCTCACTTTTCTGCTGCTGCTTTCCCTCGCCATTGCCGCGCCCCGGCTGGCGAAGTCGATGCAACGCGATAAGGAGCAGGAGACCATCGAGCGCGGCCGTCAGTACGAGCAGGCCATCCGGCTCTACTACATCAAGTTCGGGCACTACCCTACCAAGATCTCCGAGCTGGTGAACACAAACAACCTGCGCTTCCTGCGCCAGAAATACAAAGATCCGCTCACCGGCAAAGACGACTGGAAGCTCGTGCTCTACGGGCAGGCGCATGTGCATCCACTGGGCTTCTTTGGCAAGCCGCTGACGGCGGCCGGCGCGGCGGCGACCAATGTCACCGCGCTCTCGGGCGGCATGTATGCCATCTCGCAGGACAGCAGCATTCCCGGCGCACCTGGCAGCAATGGCAACAGCAATTCTGAGGGGGATGGAAGCACTGGTTCCGGTACAGGGTCTACTTCCTTTGGCAACAGCAGTCCCATGGGCGGCGGCATTGGCGGCAGCGCGATCAGCGGTGCGGGATTCGGTTCCACCAGCACAGCCACTGGAAGCTCACCGCTTTCCGGCTCCAGCTCGTCGAGTGGATTTGGCTCTTCCTCATCGAGCAGTGGTGGCTTCGGGAACACCGTGCCCTTTGTCGGGGTGGTGCCGCCGCTCAAAAAGCCGTCCATCATTGCCTTCCGCAAGCAGAAGAACTACGACCGCTGGGAGTTCAACTACGATCCGGTAGAGGACCAGGCCGCCGCCGCAGTCTCCATTCTTGGCGGAGGCGCAAGCAATCTCAACGGCTCCAGCAGCAACAGCAATAGCCTGGGCAACAGCGGCGGCATGAATAGCAACACCCCATTCGGCGGTAGCAATAGCGGTGGCAACGGCAATGGGTTCGGCAACAACGGCTTCGGAAATAGCAACAACAATATGGGATTTGGCGACTCAAACAGCAACTCAGGCAGCCCTGGAAGCTCGACTGACAATTCCAACCCCAATCCGCAGCCATGACAAAAGGCTCGCCGCAGCGAGCCTTTTGTCTTTCAGAAATTCGCGAATACCTACACGCTGAACGAAGAACCGCAGCCGCAGGTGCTCTTCACGCTGGGGTTCTCAAACTTGAAGCCGGCGGCCTCGAGCGTCTCCACGTAATCGACCACGCAGCCGCTCAGGTACATCATCGAGGTTGCGTCCACGTAGACCTTGAGATTGTCAAAGGTCAGCACCTTATCCATCATGCCGGCCTGGTTCTCAAACGACATGGAGTACTGGAAACCGGAGCATCCGCCGCCGACCACGCCAATGCGCAGCCCGGACGGCAGGGGATCCTGCGTTGCCATGATCTCCCGCACCTTCTCCACCGCCTTGTCGGTCAGTGTCAGGGGGGTGGCGGGAGTTACAGTTTCAGGAGCAGCGGTTGCGGTTGCCATCAGTCAAAATCCTCCAAAGATGCTACTGCCAGTTTAACGCCGACCCCTGCAGGGCACAAAGCGTAAAACGACCTGTCACTTAATATGATGCCCGCAACCGGGCATAGGATTCGCCCCTAATTCACCCGAATATCCGCCTCCAGCCGGTCATACTCCTTTGAGGATACGGCTCCCTTGGCGACCAGATCATGCCGGCTTTGGTAGGGCCGGTGAGACTCGATGCTCTCAGCCGTGTGATAGCCCACCCCCGGCAGCGTCTCCAACTCGGTCCGGCTTGCCGTGTTGATATTGACTGGATGTAAAGGTTCTCCGGGCGCGGGTTTGCGAATGCCCTCTTTCACCCCCTGCGCCACGTCATTGATCTTACGCGCGGCCACGCCAGCGGCGTGCCGTGCCTCTTTGGCCGCCACCCGGGCATCCACTTTGGCTTTTTCGGTGGCTTGTGCCGCTTGCTGGCGCAGTTGTGCATCGCTCTGCTGCTGATTGGCTGGGGCACTACTGCACGCCGTCAAAAGAATCATCCCTGCCAGCCCGCAAATCCCCATCCATCGCACCGCCGCGCGCCCTGTCGTGCTTTCCATGTTGTTCTCCGGCAGAGCCTTCGCGCTCTCTGCCTTGGCATGGATTCTGATGGAATCCATGCAGGTTGCCAGCCAGTCAACATTTATGTCGAAAATCACTGTGCAACTCTCCAGAAGCAGTACTAATATGCTTCCCGACGGCCCCTCCTACCCCGAGGCGTCCTGCACTTCGCCTCCGGTATCTGGCGCCGGCTCGACTACCGAACACGAGGTGTTGTATGCACATGATGCCAATCCTGTGGATCGTATGGGCCGGAATCGCCACCATCCTGGTTGCTCTGCTCATGTACCGCTCCACTCTGCTGAGCAATGAAGAGGATCAGATCCACCTCGATGCGAATGCCGAGCATGCGCAACAGGAGCAGGATCTGATGTTTGCCCGGGCCAGCAAGCTCAACCCGTACGTTTATCTGACCACTGCTATCACCTGCCTCATGGGCGCCGGCATGCTCAGCTATTACATCTGGGATGCCATCCGGCACTTGAACTAGCGCCTTTTCGCCGCGCAGGCAGAGAAAAGCCCGGCAGGCCCGCTTGTATCGCGGGCCATACCGGGCTATCTGCTCTTTCTCAGTGACCGCGTACGCTACTCCGTTTTGAAGCCCACGTAGCTGTGCGGCTGCACCGTCACTGTAAAGCTGGTACGCACCGGGTTGCCCGGCATCTGGAAGATGCGCTGATGCGCGCTGCGTGCAGCTTGCAGCACCTTGCCAGTGAGCAGGTTTTCAAGCTGCTTGCCGTTGCCCAGCACCGAGAGAGTCACCTTGACGGGGTGATTGCGGTATGACTCCACGACGAATGTGCCGTTGTTATAGGTAAACAGGCTCACCTGGCTCGGGGCATCCATCTGCACGGGAAAATCCTGCATGATGTAGCTCTTGATCGAGGTGAGTACCGGCTGCGGCAGGTTGTAAAGATCATTGAAATCGTCCGGGATGGTCAGCACGAACAGGTTGCCGTGGCCGTAGTGATCCATCAGCAGCAGCGGCGCGCCAAAGCCGTTGGCAGTGCCGCGCACCACCGGCCATGCGTCATTGGTCTCATAGTCCATCGCCGGCACCAGCACCTCGCGCTGCCCCGGAGTCGCGCCCAGCGCGGCGCCATTGCCCGCGCCAAAGTTGCCCCAGTAGTGATCAATCATCAGCTTGCGGCTCGTGGTGCTCAACTCCGCAATGCTCTCAATGCCGCGATGCTGCAACGCCTTCAGCAGACCCGAGGTAATGACGACGTCGCCACCCGCCATGAGGTTCGACTTGATCTCGCTCACAATGTCAGGGTCAGCCTGCGCGGACTTGGTGAGCAGCAGCATCTTTGCGTCCTTGGGAAACGCCGGCACCACGTTGACCGGAATCCCGATCATGCCGAAGTACTCCTCAAGAAACTTCTCGCCCGTGGAGTAGTAGGGCCGGTAAAGATCAATGCCCACCGGCGTGCCCAGCTTGCCCACAAGCGGATCGATCTCGGCCAGCGCATCGCCTGCGACAGCAGCAAAGTCGGGCGGGGTCTGCGCGGCATTCGGATACAGCTTGTTGTAGTCAAAGCTCGTGGGCAGATTGGCCCACGCGTCGCGGTCGCCCGGCTTGGCCGGCAGCAGCAGGTTGGAGTACTCAAAGAGCATGATCTGCGGAGCCTTGGCCAGCATCGTGTCCCAAAGCTCTTCCGGGTAGCGGTCCACATACCGAATCGAGAACGTATCCACCCATCCGCCGCCATTGTGGCCCGGGTCTACGTTGTCAAAGTAGCGGATGATCTCGTAGCTCTCATACTGCTGCAGGTTCTGGTCCGTGATGACAGGGTCGCGCGTCTCTGTGCCCGTGTAGATGCCGCTGAAGATCTTCGGCTCATTCTTGAGGTCGTAGCCGTTGCCGTGAAAATCCGGATACCAGTTGGGGAACTTGATAACCACCTGCGCCTTGGGGTTCACGGATTTGGCCGCACCCACCACCAGATCGCGCGAGACCTCATCCATGAGGTGAAGACGGAACTGCGACCAGCTTTGATTGCCCTTGGCCGCAATGTCAGAGGGCGTCTTGGTGTTGTTGAAGAAAAAATCGTCAAGAATGATGTGGTTGAAGTGCTTCGCCGTGAATTCGGAGACGCGCTTCACATACGCCCGGTCGGCCGGATTGGTGTAGCAGAAGGACTTGAACTGCCCATTGTCGCGGTCAGAGAAAGCGATGCCTCCCGCAACCTCCACGCCATGATCGCGGAAAAACGTCTTCACCTGCTCAATGTTGGCCGCGCTCGCGATATTGCGGCTGCGGTAGGTCTCAATGTAGACCTTGTCCACTTTGACGTGGCTGGAGATGGTCTTCCACGTGCTCTCCAGGTAATGCGGGTCCTGCATCTTCTCGACAATGTTGACCGGAATGTAGACGGCGACCTTGAAGTTCTGGTGCGCGGCCGTGGGAGACGGAATCGGAAGCGGCGTATTCGCACTGGCTGTTTGCGCCTGTGCTCGCGGCATAAGACCGGGCAGAAAACATCCACACAACAGGAGAGCGGAAGCGCTCCCACGCAGCAGCAAACGCGGCAAAAATTGCATCATGCACCCCAAATAAATCGATTGACCGCCACAATACGCCGGGCGAGGTGCGGATGGCAAATGAAGAGCTTAGCCGCGCGCAGGATGGAGCTTCCCTGGGAGACTTTGCTTCTTTGAAGAGGCAGGCCGCGTCCGGGCCATAGCACGAAGCTGCTCCATGCTTTCCCAGTATTCTTCGAGAGCCGCGCGGCCTCTGGCGGCAAGCGAAACCATGGTCAGCGTGCGCTTGCGTTCGATGGTCTTGGTGATGGTGACGAAGCCCGCTTCTTCGAGCCGTGTCAACTGCACCGAGAGATTGCCGCGCGTGAGCCCCGTGGCGCGCTCAAGAAAGAGAAAGTCAGCCTGAGCACACGAGGCCAGCACGGTGAGGATGGCGAGCCGGGCCGGCTCATGCACCACGCGATCAATTTCTGGCAGATTGGCTTCGCTCATGACGCAGGCTCCTTTTTCGGGGTGAGCAGGTGCTGGAAGAGCCAGTGATCGTAGGCGGTGACGCAAAGCATGACCGCAGCAATCCAGGCCAGAGCGAGCCATCGGGTCGCATCCCCTGGATTCGCAAACTCGCTCAGGTGGGCCATAGCCCACCAGTTCTCTGCCGCTAGTCCAACAATCGCCCCCATATACAAAGCGCGGCGCAGCCAGACGAAACGGCTCGCCGGCATCTCAAAGAGACACACCGGCAGCAGCAGAAAAACCGAAGCGTACAGACAAATATTCAACTCAATCTGCCAGGGCAACGAATCAGCAGGCATGCTATAAAACCACGCGAGCGGCGCAAGAAAAAGCAGCCCCGTAGCAGCCAGCGCCCACCACTTCCAGCGAGCCGGGCCATAGCGGACATCGGCACGCGGCGAATAGAGACTCAGGAGCGTCAGCGGGCGGTGACCGAAGTCCTTGAACGGCGCCATGATGGTTTCGTCCGTTTCGGCCACGACGCCATAGCGGCGCTCGTACCAGCCCGTACACCACTTACCCCAAAGCGCCGAAGCTACACCGATGAGCGCAAGGCCCGCAATCGCAGTCCATTTACCAAAATGCAGCATCGCTCCTGCTGCGGAAAACGCCAGCAGCAAAGCGCAGCCCGGCGCGCTGCGCATGCCCTGCAGATCACGATAATGCTCTGTCAGGTAGCGCAACTCCTCGCTGCGCTGGTCCGCTGCAAGTAACGCCTGCACTCGTGCCATCAGAACCTCCGGAGCCTTCGATTTTCACCCTCAAACCATTATCCACAAATCAGTTTATGCCGCAAACCGCATTATTCCACTCTCTTCCGGAGTAACAACCGGGCACCGGAAAGCGGCCCGGGGACCATCAACGCCGCCAGACGCCCGGGTGCGCGTCAATTATCTCGATGAGCCTCTGCGCGATCGTCTTGTCATCCTGCAACGTCGGATGCGAATTGCACGCATGGAACTGAAGTCCCCGAATCTCCACGAAGACAAGATTCTTGTCTCCCTGCCCCTGCAAGTGATCGACCACCTTGCTGGCCTCAGTCGCGACTTCCCCGTTGGCCACATCGGCTGCCCACACAATGACGAGCGCATGCGGGTCTCGGGCACGCAGTTTCTTCAGAAACTTCGCATACGTAGCCTCATAATCCGCATGCAGCGCGTCGCGCGTCTTCCATGGCTCGCCGGCATGCAGCTTCGTGGTGAAGTCGTTGGTGCCAAGCCCCACCACGATCACCTGCGGCTTCCACGCAGGGTTTTCATACCGCTGCTGTTTGTTGAACAGCGTGTACGGATATGCTTCCGGCACCGTGTCAGCGGCAAAGCCGTTGTAATTGCGCACCACTCCGCGCCCTGAGATGGCATCCACCTGATAAGCCGCGTGATAGTGCCGGGCCACCAGAGGGCCGAAGGCCTGCGTGTCATCCGTGCGGGCCCACACCTGCTGCGTGGTGCAGGCGCGCGTGGGCGAGAGATTGCCATAGCCCACCGTGTAGGAATCGCCAATGAACTCAATCTGGCGCTTTGGGCGCGGCAGACGAAGCGCTTTTTCGAGAGCGGGAATCGCAAAACCATCAAAGGTGTTTGGCGCGGCCTGGCTTTCGGTGGCGACATAGACACCTACTATGTGATGTGCGTCGCTTAGGCCATCCACCTCATAGACACCGGGGCTCGGCTTCACCAAGGTAGCTATCTTTTGCCCATCCACCCGGATGTGCAATATCTCATGCGCCTTGCCCACGCGAAAATACACATCTCTGCCTCGAAAAGCCGCGCGAAAATAGCTGCCCGGCCACTGCGACGTGTATTGCTCGCCACCAAACTCGACGGCATTTGAGGCTCGCGTGAGGAGCATGCGGCCGCCCGTCTGCATCGCCAGAGGATGCAGCACTGGCGGCTGCGCGACCTCGTGTACCGAAATAGGCGCAGCCAGCCCAGCCGAGGTCAGGCAGGCAGAGAGCGCAAGTGGCAACAGAGCTTTCGACAGGGAACGGCAAGCAAGAGTCAGCATGATTTCAATATACGGTTGCATGCACAACACACCGGGCGCGTCTGGCTTTATCGAGGGACTGCTGCCGTAAAATCAAATAGGAACTCCACTTCTGCTCCTCTTGAGGTTAGCCGCACCATGTCTGTGATTTTGGAACACCTGCCCACCGGCCAGAAGGTCGGCATTGCTTTTTCTGGCGGTCTCGACACTTCCGCCGCATTGCACTGGATGAAGCAGAAGGGCGCGCTTCCCTATGCCTACACGGCAAACCTCGGCCAGCCCGACGAGACCGATTACGAAGCGATTCCACGCAAGGCACTCGAATACGGCGCGGAAATTGCCCGCCTCATCGACTGCCGCGAACCGCTGGTGCGCGAAGGCATTGCGGCGCTGCAATCGGGCGCGTTTCACATCACCACGGCCGGCGTAACCTACTTCAACACCACGCCCATCGGCCGCGCGGTCACCGGCACCATGCTGGTGACCGCCATGAAGGAAGACGACGTCCACATCTGGGGCGACGGCTCCACCTTCAAGGGCAATGACATTGAGCGCTTCTATCGCTACGGACTGCTCGTCAATCCTGATCTGAAGGTCTACAAACCATGGCTTGACTCTGCGTTTATTGATGAGTTGGGCGGCCGCGCCGAAATGTCAGAGTTTCTGCAGAAGAGCGGCTTCGACTACAAAATGTCGGCGGAGAAGGCCTACTCCACTGACTCAAACATTCTGGGTGCAACCCACGAGGCCAAAGACCTTGAACTGCTTTCTTCTTCCATCCGCATCGTGCAGCCCATCATGGGCGTGGCATCGTGGCGCGAAGATGTCGTGGTCAAGGCCGAAGAGGTCACCGTGCGTTTTGAAGAGGGCTTTCCCGTCGGGCTGAACGGCGTCTCCTATGCTGACCCCGTCGCGCTGATGCTTGAAGCCAACCGCATCGGCGGACGACATGGCCTCGGCATGAGCGACCAGATCGAGAACCGCATCATCGAGGCCAAGAGCCGCGGCATCTATGAGGCTCCCGGCATGGCGCTGCTCTTTGCCGCGTATGAGCGCCTCATCACCGGCATTCACAACGAAGACACCATTGAGCAGTACCGCGAAAACGGCCGCAAGCTGGGCCGCCTGCTCTACCAGGGACGCTGGTTTGACTCACAGGCGATCATGCTGCGCGAGAGCGCGCAGCGCTGGGTGGCGCGGCCTATCACCGGCGAAGTCACCCTCGAGCTACGACGCGGCAACGACTACTCCATCCTCAACACTGACTCGCCCAACCTCACCTTCAAGCCCGAGCGCCTCACCATGGAAAAAGGCGAAAGCACCTTCTCGCCCCGCGACCGCATCGGCCAACTCACCATGCGCAATCTCGATATCACCGACACGCGCGAAAAGCTGCTGACCTATGCCAAGTCCGGTTTGATTACCCTCAGCCATGGCTCGGAGCTGCCGAAGCTGAACTCCGGCGAAAAGAACTAGACACATTAGAACCCATCTCATAAACATTTTGTGTGGTGATATCTGCGAGACTGAAGTTGCTCAAGGCGTCTCCGCGGACAGGCATGGCTGGCCGTTGGGAATTGACAGACGAACAGTGGGAGTTGGTGGAACC